>OGKD01000059.1_pt1 | contig 110097 bp, 97 predicted proteins | sample 1572371 | NCBI WGS metagenome assembly OGKD01 (sample SAMEA2582096, study PRJEB24529) | metagenome | biome: Human gut stool | place: China | collected 2011 | reverse complement strand
ACGCAAAGAAGAAGCATAATAGAGTATTAAAGCTCGCTAAGGGTTATAGAGGAGCAAGATCTAAGCAGTACAGAGTTGCTAAGCAGTCAGTTATGAGAGCTCTTACAGAGAGTTATAAGGGCAGAAAGCAGAAGAAGAGACAGTTCAGACAGTTATGGATTGCCAGAATCAATGCTGCTGCAAGAATTAACGGACTTTCATACAGCAAGTTCATGTATGGTCTTAAGTTAGCTAATATCGATCTTAACAGAAAGGTATTATCTGAGATGGCTGTTAACGATGCAGAAGGATTTGCTAAGCTCGCAGAGGTTGCTAAGTCTAAGCTTGCATAATTGATTATATATTATATATCAGAGATAATAGGCTGTCGTGAAAGCGGCAGTCTTTTCTTTTTAAAATGTATGATATTTCTGTGAACTAATATGAACAGATATGGATAAAATCTCTTTTATGTGATATAGTATGAAAGTCAATTTTTTACTTCTGTATAAAGAAGTAAGAGCGGAGGTTTATTGTGAGAAAAAGTTTTTTAAGAAAAGCATCAATAGTTTTATTGTCAGCAACAATGCTTATGGCAACTGCATGTAATAAAGAGATTGAAGTAAAATACGATTATAATGTAAATGATTATGTACAGCTTGGGAAATATGAGGATATAGCTGTAACAGTTGATAAAACATCTATAGAGAATCAGCTTGTTGATGATAAGATTGCTGAAGATATAGAGAATAATACTACTTATTCAGAAGTCAGCAGAGGTGCTGTTGATGGAGATCAGATACTGGTTACTTATGTTGCTACAAGTTCGGGTTCACAGTCAACAGGGCTGTCTAATACAGATGGTGTTACAATGATACTTGGCAAAGATAAACTTGGACTTGATATAGAAGAGCTTGATGAAGCACTCTATGGAATGAAGGCTGGAGAGACTAAGGTTATGGTAATCGACTTGCCGGAAACATATAGCAATACCGTATATGCAGGAACTAAAGTAGTGTTTGAGCTTACAGTGCAGACGGTTTCACAGCCTAATGTGCCAATGCTTACTAATGCATATGTTAAGGAAACATTTGGATATGATACAATTGAAGAATATAGAGCTTCTGTTAAAGATTCATTAGCATCTACAATCGATTCTAAGGTTGATGATGAGATTCAGAAACAGGTTCTTTCAACACTTCAGGATACATGTAAGGTAAGTGGTTATCCAGATACACTGCTCAGTACATTACGAGACAGATATGACCAGTCTGTCGGATTCTATGCTGATTTTACTAACCAGTCAAAGGAAGAGTATTGCCAGCAGTTATATGGAATGTCATATGATGATTTCATTAAGAAGTCAGCAGCACAGCAGCTTATTATGGAAGCAATCGTGAAAGATCAGAAGTTCTCTATGAGAGAATATGATTACAAGGGCGATCTTGATGAATTCGCAGGAGACAATGGATATTCTGATGAGAATGCATTTGTTGAGAAATTCGGAAAAGATAGTGTAGTTAAGGCTATGCTTGTGCAGAAGGCACAGGATTATGTTATTGATCATGCCAATATTGCGTATAAGTAAGGCAAGAAAGAATTTAGGTTGTGTGTGGGAACCGGCAGCATATTATTGTGCGAGTCCTCATGGCGGCTGCACCTAGTGGGAGTAAATGCCGCTCTATACAGAGTTTATTACGGTGAGAGAAAACAAACGCGCTTCGCTTGAACGAGTTTTCTCTCACCGCTCTTTTGTATAGAGCGGCATAACTCCCACACGGTTCGCGCCTTAAATCGGACTCGCACAATAATATGCTGCCGGTTCCAATCTACGTTAATTCTTTCTTGCCTTGCTTATGCCTTCGGCATGTTGCAAGGCGGGCTGTTTATGTGTAACCGGGGTGGCTATGAAATGCGGTGGGATAAAAAATCCATCTTGCTTATGCCTTTGGCATGTTGCAAGGCGGGTTGTTTATGTGTAACCGGGGTGGCTATCAAATGTGGTGGGATAAAAAATCCATCTTGCTTATGCCTTTGGCATGTTGCAAGATGGATTTTTTTACTTTGTGCCTGTTGAGCCGAAGCCGCCTTCGCCTCTTTCTGTGTCGTCAAGCTCTTCTACTTCGTTGAATGATGCTGTGATGTATGGTGCTAAGACTATCTGAGCGATTCTGTCTTTTGGTTCTATGGTTACAGGTTTATCTGAATGGTTGTGGAGGGCTACTATGATTTCACCTCTGTAGTCAGAATCTATTACACCTACTTTGTTGGCTGGGGCAAGACCTTTTTTGCATGCCATTCCGCTTCTTGCATAGATGAGGCCTACGAGTCCTGTTGGTATCTCCATTGCTATTCCTGTTTTGATGAATTCAGTTGTGCCTGGCATAACTGTTACGGCTTCGGACATTCCTGAGTAGAGGTCTGCTCCGGCTGAGAATTCTGTTCCGTATGTTGGGATACAGGCGTTAGGATTTAATTTCTTAATATTAACTTTCTGTGACATTGTGTAAACTCCTTTTTATTATTAATCGTACAGAAGTACGATATTACCTGATTCGAGAGATTCTTTTACAAGGATTGTCCTCTGATTAGATGAACCCTTGAACTGAAGCATCATATCCTTCTTGTCTTCTTCATATTTGCCGTCAACTATGACGTCAATGTATTGAAGCATTTCTTTAGTTTCTTTCCATTCATTGCACATTCTTCCAACAATATCCTTGTCAAACAGATATCCTGTAAAGCACCATATACTCAGGTCAGGATATATTCTGCGTACTTCCCTCAGCAATGGAAGGAGTCCCTGCTGGTTGCTGTGTTCAAATGGTTCACCTCCTAGAAGTGTGAGCCCTGTAACATAGTCTGGGGCAAGGGAATCAATGATTTCTTTGATTGTATCGTCTGTGAAGTCCCTGCCATAATTAAAGTCCCATGCAATTTCGTTAAAACAACCTTTGCATCGGTGTGTGCATCCACTTACAAAAAGAGATGTACGCACCCCTGGTCCGTTAGCAATATCACAGGTTTTTATCTCGGCATAATGCATAATATAAACCTTCTTTCTAAAAGCTGCAATAAATCTGTATTATTATCAAATAATGACATCTTATTACATGAATTACAGAATTATGAATGCTATATTAAGACTATAGCAAATGATTTAAATCTGTTGTACAATTATAGCAGATTTGCTCGTGACAAACAATGGAGGGTACATATAATGAAAATTTATTTTGACAAGCTTTACAGGTATGACAGATTACAGGAACCGGCAGGCATAGCACTTCCTTTTAAGGAAGGAGAGTTAAAGACTGCTGACAGGATAGCTATTACACAGAATGGCAGAAAATGCATGGTTCAGCCGAAGGTTACATCGAAGCATGCAGATGGAAGCATAAGATACCTGTATGTGGATTTTCTTGCTGATATTCCGGCTAATAAGGGCGCAGTGCTTGAGTTTGAAAAAGAGTCTGATGGAAGCTGCGAAGAAAAGGGAGTATCTGTTATTCAGACTGGACAGGGGCTGTGTGTTGACACAGGCTGTGTTACATTTACAGTAAAGAATAATTCTCAGAATATATTTGAAACACTTGATGATGGAAGAAAACATTATACCGCTCAGAATTTTGAAGGACCATATCTGAAAGATGATATGGGATTATACGACATTAATATTGGTGAATGGAAGATTATAGACGCAGGTCCTGTAAAATGTGTAATCAGAGCTAAAGGAAGTAACATTCTTAATAATAAAAAAGTTGATTTTGAGATAACACTTACATCATATGCAGCTAAGTCATGGATTGATGTTTCATACAGAATTATTAATACGACTTATGATGAACTTCATATCAAATCACTGGTATTTTATGCAAAGCCTGATGAGACAGTCACTGCAAGTGATGATTTGTTTGATATGCACATTAATATGGGTAATGATTCTACCGGATGTGGAGATGTACTTACGGATAATTCTAAAGAGAATGGACCTGTGTATCACACAAGAGGAACCGGGGAATTAGAGATGATATCTGGTAAAGCACCTGTTTCCAATGTAAGAACACTTGTTGGAAGCTCTAATTATAAGACTGATTTCTATATTGGAAGAGATGGAGTGCAGGTTAATAAGATTATCGATGATGCATATCTTGTAAAGGAAGCAAATGAACATTTTGCAGAGGTATTCTATGGTACATTTCTTGCAGATTATACTGATGGAAATGATGGATTGTGTATAACTGTATATCAGGCTCAGCAGAATTATCCGAAGGCAGTTAAGGCATATGACGGCGGAGTAGCTGTTATGCTTGTTCCAGAGGATATTGGAAATGTTGTTATGCAGTCTGGTATGGCAAAGGAACAGAGATTCCTGATGCATTTCCATGAACCGGATATGCAGATGTGGGAGCTTGATAACAGAAGTACAATATACCAGATGCCTGACAGACCATGCATAGCACCAGAGGAATTCAAGAAGGCAGAAGTGTGTATGGATGTATTCCCTGAACATCTTGTGAATGAAGTTGAAATCGCACTTATTGCAAGGGCTGATAATCATTCAAGATGCTACGGCATGCTGAATTGGGGCGATTCTATTGATATGGGATATACTTTACAGGGAAGAGGCGGCGGAAAACCTGTATGGAGTAATAATGAATATGATTATCCGCATTCATGTGCTCTTATGTATGCAAGAACTGGAATCAGAAGATTCCTTGACTATTTAATAGTTTCAGCAAAGCATCAGATGGATGTTGATGTATGCCATTACAGCAAGAATCCATTAAGAATAGGTGGACAGTGGGAACATACAGCAGGTCATTGTAAGAATGGAATAATGGTATGCTCACATGAATGGGTTGAAGGAGTGATTGATTACTATCATTTTACAGGTGATGAGAGAGGTCTTGAGACAGCTATAAGTATAGGTGATAACATATTAAGACTTCTGGATACACCAATGTATGCAAAACCGGGAGAAGCCAATGCGAGAGAAACTGGCTGGGCTTTACGTGCACTTGTTGCATTATATGTGGAGACAAGAGATGAAAAATGGCTTGCAAAATGCGAGTGGATTATTGACAGCTTTAAGATATGGGAAGAGGAGTATGGCAACTGGCTTGCTCCGTATACGGACAATACTCTTATAAGAGTAGGATTTATGATATCAGTAGCTGCAGGAAGCGTAATGAGATATTACAGGGTATTCCCAAGAGAAGATATTAAGCAGATGCTTATAAGAGCAATTGATGATATTGTAGAGAATTGTACTCTTGACAATGGTTTGTTCTATTATAAGGAGCTTCCTTCACTTTCAAGGAATGGAAATAACACACTTCTTCTGGAATCACTGGCAATTGCCTATGAACTTACAGGTGATAAGAAATATCTTGAGTATGGTTTCAAAACATTTGAAACTAATATTAATAACACAGGAAGGGCAGGAATTGGTTCTAAAAAGGTTATAGATGATGCTGTTATTGTTTCTGGTGACAGTACGAAAGGATTTGCACAGAGTTTTATACCACTTGTTACATATTATAAGGCACTTGGAGATACAGGATTAATTAATAATGTAAAGCTGTATTGATAATTGAGATAAAGGTGCATACAGAGTTTAATACGGTGAGAGAAAGCAAACGCGTTTCGCTTGGGCGGGCTTTCTCTCACCGTTCTTTTGTATATAGCAGCATTAACGCCCTCACAGCTTGGAAAAGTCGCAGATATTTACTGGTTTTTTTATGTAATATATAGTATAATCTTCCAAAAGTGTTTGTAATTGACGGAAAGGTGGTTTTTTATGAGAATCGGAATAAGAGCACATGATGTAGCATACGCTCCATTAGAGGAGCTTATACCTAATATACATGCACAGGGTTTTCACTGTATGCATATAGCATTAAGTAAGTCTATTAAGGAGTTTAAGCCGGGCGTGGAGACTATGACACCGGGACTTGCCATGTATATAAAAGAGTTATGTACAGAGAATAAGGTTGATGTTGCAGTACTTGGCTGTTATCTTAACCTTTGCAATCCTAATCCTGAGAAGCATAAGGAGATTGTTGAGAAGTATAAGGCACATATAAGATTTGCAAGTATTCTTGGCTGTGGAGTTGTTGGTACTGAGACTGGTGCGGTTAATGAGGAGTATAAGTATGAGCCGGCTAATCACAGTGAGGAGGCACTTCAGTGCTTTATTGATAATTTAAGGCCAATAGTTAAATATGCTGAACAGTTTGGCGTCATTGTAGCAATTGAGCCTGTATGGAAGCACATTGTATACACTGTCGAACGTGCAAGAAAGGTGCTTGACGCTATTGATTCACCTAATCTTCAGATTATATTCGACCCGGTTAACCTGTTATGTGTTGATAATCTTGCACAGCAGGATGAGATTATTGAGAAAGCATTTGACCTGTTATTAAAGGATATTGCTGTTGTTCACTGCAAGGATTATATTGTTGAAGGCAGTGAGCTTAAGTCAGTGGCAGCCGGTACAGGAAAGGGTAATCCTGTGACAGGAGGAGGTCTTAATTATCCACTTCTGTTAAAGAAGATTAAGGAACATAAGCCATATGTACACTGCACACTGGAAAATACTGTTCCTGAGAATGCAGTGGCTACAAGAGAGTTTATGGAAAGAACATATGCCAGTGTATAATTAACAGGCTTAAGAAAACTATAACGCTGGACAATTACCAGAGAATGGAGGCACGTATGCCAGAGAATATAGAGTTACCAGGCGCAAGCCATAACAAAACTAATCAGGTTGAAAGAGCGGTGGATACACCAGCAGATTTTACAAGTCCTGAGGAATTATATAAGGATCTTATTACAGCTATAAAGAAATACCATCCATCTACAGATCTGTCAGATATCGAGAAGGCATACGAGACCGCAAGAAAGGCACATGAGGGACAGTTCAGAAAATCGGGTGAGCCTTATATAATCCACCCTTTATGTGTTGCTATTATTCTGGCTGAATTAGAGCTGGATAAGGAATCAATTATTGCAGGACTTCTTCATGATGTTGTTGAAGATACAGTTATGACAAGTGAAGATGTTGCAAAAGAATTTGGTGATGAGGTAGCACTGTTAGTAGATGGTGTAACAAAGCTGACACAGCTCAATTACCAGCATGATAAGATTGAGGTTCAGGCAGAAAACCTTAGAAAAATGTTTCTTGCAATGGCAAAGGATATAAGAGTTATTCTTATAAAGCTTGCCGACAGACTTCATAATATGCGTACAATGCAGTATCAGTCACCGGCAAAGCAGATTGAGAAATCAAGAGAGACAATGGAAATATATGCCCCAATTGCCCATAGGTTAGGTATTTCCAAGATTAAGGTAGAGCTTGATGATTTATCAATGAAATATCTTATGCCTGATGTATATAATGATCTTGTTGAACAGGTTAATTTAAACAGACCGGGCAGAGAAGCATTTATAAAGAGCATAATTAAAGAAGTCGGCATGCATATAAGCAATGCCGGTATTGAGGCAGAGATAGACGGAAGAGTTAAGCATTTTTTCTCAATCTACAGAAAAATGGTTAACCAGAATAAGACGCTTGACCAGATATATGACATATTTGCAGTAAGAATCAAGGTTGACACTGTAAAAGACTGTTATGCGGCACTTGGTGTAATACACGAAATGTATAAGCCTATTCCGGGACGTTTCAAGGATTATATTGCAATGCCTAAGCCTAATAATTACCAGTCGCTTCATACAACACTTATTGCATCTAATGGACAGCCGTTTGAGATACAGATAAGAACTTACGAAATGCATAAGATTGCTGAGTATGGTATTGCAGCCCACTGGAAATATAAAGAGGGAAAGACCGGTGAGAAGGACAACCAGAGTGAGGAAGCAAAGCTTAGCTGGTTAAGACAGATTCTTGAATGGCAGAAAGAAATGTCTGATAACAAGGAATTCTTATCATCAATCAAGAATGACCTTAACCTTTTCTCAGACAGCGTATACTGCTTTACACCTTCGGGTGATGTCAAGAACCTTCCTGCAGGCTCATGCCCTATAGATTTTGCGTACAGTATCCACAGTGCTGTAGGTAATAAGATGGTAGGAGCAAGAGTTAATGGAAAGCTTGTTAATATTGATTATATTATTAAGAATGGTGACAGAATTGAGATTATAACATCGCAGAATTCCAAAGGACCAAGCCGTGACTGGCTTTCAATCGTAAAGAGCACACAGGCAAAGAATAAGATTAATCAGTGGTTTAAGCAGGAATTAAAGGAAGATAATATCATTAAGGGCAAGGAAATGGTTGCTAACTATTGTAAGACTAAAGGAATTGTTCTTTCTGACATTACCAAGCCTGAATATGTTGAAAAATGTCTTAACAAATATGGCTTTAAAGACTGGGATTCTATTCTTGCAGCCGTTGGACATGGTGCACTTAAAGAGAGCCAGATAGTAAACAGGCTTAATGAGGAGCATTTAAAGACCAAGAAGGCAGAAGTTACAGACAAAGATGTGCTTGAGGAAATCGTTGCCGCTGAGTCTAAGGAAAAGTCAAAGAAGAAGGAAGGCAAAGGTGGAATTGTCGTTAAGGGAATCCATGATGTTGCTGTGAGATTTTCAAAGTGCTGTAATCCGGTACCTGGTGATGAGATTGTCGGATTCGTTACACGAGGAAGAGGTATATCAATTCACAGAACAGACTGTGTTAATATAATCAACTTCCCGGCTAATGAGCGTGCTCGTCTTATAGAGGCTGAATGGGAGCAGGGACAGACAGCAGGCGATACCTATGAGGTTGAAATCAATATATTTGCCAACAACAGAACCGGTCTTATTGTTGATATATCAAGGATGTTCACAGAAGCGGAGATTGATGTAAAGTCTATGAACTGCCGTCTTAATAAGAAAGAATTCGCTACCATAAGTGTTGGTTTTGATATTCATGGCAAGGAAGAGCTTAACAGAATTATAGATAAATTAAGAAAGATAGACGGAGTTACTGATATAACAAGAACTGCCGGCTAAGAAAGGTTTGCAGATTATGATTAAGATAGAATCAAGAGTATTGGGACCGGTAGCTACTAACTGTTATCTTATAATTAACTTAGATAACAACGAGAGCATAATTGTTGACCCGGCAGATTCACCAGAGTCTATATATGATATGGTTGTGCGTTCAGCAAGCAAGCCACAGGCAATACTTCTTACACATGGACATTTTGACCATATAGGTGCTGCTAATGAAGTGCGTGAGCATTATGGAATTAAGATATATGCATCATGTGATGAGGAAAAGCTTCTTGCTTCACCGGCAAGAAACCTGTCGAATGCATACGGCATGAGTCTTAAAGTTACAGCAGATGTACTTCATAATGATGGGGATATTCTTGAACTTGCAGGACTTAAGATAAAGGCAATCCATACACCGGGACATACAGCAGGCGGAACATGCTATTATATCGAATCAGACAAGACACTTATGTCAGGTGATACACTTTTTGCCGGTTCAGTCGGAAGAACAGATTACCCTACAGCAAGCTCTGCTGCAATGATGGAGTCACTTCATGACAAGCTCTGCAAGCTTCCTGATGATACAGATGTATATCCTGGACATGGAGAGTTCACAACGATTGGATATGAAAAGCAGAACAATCCGTTTATGTGATGCCCGCAAGAGAAAAGGAAGCAACGCGAAGCGTTATTTACTTTTCGCGGGGCATCAACGAGCAAACAGCCTGCGAAGCAGGCGGAGAAGCACGATAGTGCGGGTTTGCGAGTATGGAATCAGCAGGCGAAAAGAAACTGACGCGAAAAGGAAGCAACGATGATATATATTAAGATTGATAATGATGTATTTTATGATGATGCGGTTGTGCTTGTCCGTTCATTTTATCCAAGAACTGATGTTATGGCACTAAAGGCAGATTCCAAACCGGAAGAGAAAGATGAGGTTCTTTCAATAGAAGTTCCTGATGTCACAGGGCTTGATAAGAAGAATGCCCACGAAGTGTTTAAGGACAGCTTATATAAGAAGCTTTCAGAAAAGACAGGCAAGAAGCTGCCGTGGGGATATCTTACAGGAGTAAGACCAAGTAAGATTGCGTACACAATGCTTGAAGAGGGCGCAACCAAGGAACAGATTAAGAAACATTTTATGGACAAGCATTATGCAAGTGAAGAAAAGGCTGAACTTGCGCTTACAGTAGCGAGGAAAGAACTGGATATACTTACAGATATGGATTATAAGACAGGCTACAGCCTGTATATTGGAATTCCGTTCTGCCCAAGTATCTGCCTGTACTGTTCCTTTTCATCATATGCACTTGGTGCGTACAAAGACTATGTAGATAATTATGTGGATGCACTTATTAAGGAGATAAGATTCGTCGCTGAATCCATGAAAGGAAGAAGACTTGATACAGTGTACATGGGTGGCGGAACACCTACAACTTTAAGTGCAGCACAGTTAGATAAAGTACTGACAGTGGTTGAAGAAGCATTCGACTTGAGCAGATGCCGTGAGCTTACTGTAGAAGCTGGAAGACCGGACAGCGTGACACCGGATAAATTCAAGATTCTTAAAGCTCATAATGTGGGAAGAATATCTATTAATCCGCAGACAATGAACCAGAAAACACTTGATTTAATCGGAAGAAAGCATACGGTTGAAGATATTAAGAATGCTTATGCAATGGCAAGAGAAGCAGGACTTGATAATATCAACATGGATATGATTCTTGGACTTCCGGGAGAGGGTGTAGACGAGGTTTACCATACACTTAATGAAATTAAGGCAATGAGGCCGGAGAGTCTTACCGTTCATTCACTTGCAATTAAGAGAGCTTCAAGACTTAATATATTGCGTCAGCAGTACACAGAGCTTTCAATCGAGAACACAGACAGTATTATCGCGATGACTGAGCAGACAGCAAGAGATCTCAACATGCAGCCTTATTATATGTACCGCCAGAAGAATATGGCAGGTAATTTTGAGAATGTTGGCTATGCAGTTCCGGGACTTGAATGTATATATAATATTCTTATTATGGAAGAGAAGCAGACGATAATTGCGTGTGGCGCAGGTGCTTCAACTAAGGTTGTGTTCCATAATGAAGGTGATGAAAACCATTCTGTGCGTATTGAGCGAATCGAGAATGTCAAAGATGTCAGAAGCTATGTCGAGAGAATTGATGAGATGATTGAGAGAAAGCGGAAGTTCTTTGGGGAGAATGAGTTTTGATAAATGGAATGGATTGACTGGCATGGGGAATGTGATAAGCATAGGTAATCAGGGCTTTGATAGTATAAGAGAGAACAATTATTTTTTTATAGATAAAAGCAGTCTCATTAAAGAATGGTGGGATTCTGGTGATGTTGTTACTCTGATAATACGCCCTCGCAGGTTTGGCAAAACGCTTAATATGAGTATGCTTAATTGTTTTTTCTCTAGTAAATATGCTGGAAGGTCAGACTTGTTCAAAGGCTTATCAATATGGGATGATTCCAGTTACAGAGATATACAGGGAACTTACCCTGTCATATATCTCAGTTTTGCTGATGTTAAGCAGACAAGCTATGCCGAGGCAGTTTCTAAGATTAAGAGCATAATATTGGAAATGTACTCACAGTATGAAAGAATGATTGATAAGGATGCTTTGACGGACAGTCAGAGACAGCTGTTATCAACAATTAAGGTTGGAATGGATGATATTGCAGCCCAGAATTCATTAAAAATATTATCTTCTGTACTTGCAGAGACAACAGGAAAGAAAGTCATAATATTATTAGATGAATATGATACTCCTATGCAGGAGGCTTATCTTGACGGTTATTGGGATGAATTCACAGCATTTATAAGAGGATTCTTTAATGCAGCATTTAAGACCAATACGTATCTTGAGAGGGCTATGCTCACAGGTGTTACAAGAGTTTCAAAAGAATCAGCATTTTCAGATCTGAATAATCTTGTGGTTGTTACAACGACATCTGACAGATACAGTACATGCTTCGGATTCACACAGCAGGAAGTATATGCGGCACTTGACAGTTTTAATCTGGGTGAGCAGAAAGATAATGTCAAGAAATGGTATGACGGTTTCACATTTGGCAGACACAAAGATATATATAATCCATGGTCAATAACGAATTATCTAAAAGAACAGAAGTTTATTCCGTATTGGGCACTTACAAGTTCTAATAGTATGATAAGCAGACTGATACAGTCGGCATCGATAGACATGAAGATGGATATGGAAACTCTCCTTAATGGTGGAGAAATAACCGTTTGCTTTGACGAGCAGATAGTATTCAGCTAGCTTGAAAATGATGAGAATGCAGTCTGGAGTCTGATGGTTGCCAGTGGATATCTTAAGGTATGCGAAGTTGAATACAGAGGCATGATGGGTAAACCATGGTATCATCTTGCTGTTACTAACATGGAAACACTCAGCATGTTTACAGGTATGTTTACAGGATGGTTTGCTGACAAAAGCACTAATTATAACAGCTTTGTCAAAGCATTTATCAGTGGGAATGTAAAAGAAATGAATATATACATGAATGATGTTGCTTTATCGACAATAAGTAATTTTGATTCAGGTATGCATCCTTCATCAGTCAGTGAACCTGAGCGTTTTTACCATGGTTTAGTCCTTGGATTATTGTCTGAATTGTATGATACTTACGAAGTGAAATCAAACAGAGAAAGCGGATATGGAAGATATGATGTTATGGTGATTCCTAAGACTGATAAGCAGAAAGATGCTATGATTCTGGAATTCAAGGTATGTGATATCGACACAGAAGGTACGCTTGAAGATACTGCGGAGGCGGCATTGCAACAGATTAAAGAAAGACAGTATGATGCTGAACTGATAGCGAGAGGTATAGACAGAAAACATATAAGACATTATGGTTTTGCTTTCCAAGGCAAAAAGGTGTTAATAAAGGAACAATAATAGAAAGTCCTTATAATGATATCGTCAAAGTGATATCTTTATAAGGACTTAATTTAATATTGGGGCAGGTTTTGTCGTCTTTATATATGGGAAAATGTGTCGCAAAGGCTGCAGAAGGCATGATTTGCAAAGCCCACTAATTAGTTATAATTCGTATAATGTGTAGGTCTTTTTTGCTACGAAATGGAGCTGGATGAGTTGAAAAACCCACTAATTAAGAGCAAAGTTAGAACATAGTAGGTTTAAAGTAGAATAACAATAGGTCAACGCATATAAGGAGGGAATATGTATATGGTGGAAAAACTGATAGATGACATCGTAAAGACTAATTCAACTAATTATCTTACAGAGGCAGGAAAGAGGTTCGTTAGTAATATAAAAAATAAGAATGACATTAAGAAGCTGCTTGCAGATAACCGGGATTTCTTTATTAAATATGAATCCAGTGCAGACAGAATGATGGATGATATAGCGACAGTTTTGTCAGATAAGAATCTTGAGGAACTGGCTGGAAAACTGTGTGAAGATTCGGGATATTCTTTTAAGGCAATACTTATAAAAGGACTTACAGATTGTATGAGTGAATATGAGATACCACATGAGGTGGCATGTCTATATGCTAACAGGATATTAGGTGCAGTATTGCATGAACTGCCACAGGTTGCTCCGGACAAATATGACAGGTATTTTCAGAGTGAATGGAGAATAGAACAGCAGCAGGCAGAGGAACAGATTAACCAGAAGCTGGAGAAGATAAGCAGTCAGATGGCGGTATATACAGCTAAACAGATGGCGATATATTCAACAGATGCTTTGGATTTACAGTTAAAGAGGCAGACGGTGAATCCTAAGATAGGCATAGATTTCTTTGACATAGATGATGATGAATTTATAAATAAATTCAATAAATTAAAGAATGATGAGAAAGTCTGTGTGAGGGCAAGATGCAGGGAAGAGGCTGTATACTGCATAATAAATGAATTGTGGAAATCAGGGGAGAAACGACCAATATTCGTTGTAAAGAGCAGGGAAGACTGGGATAAACTAATGGCTGTCAAAGAATCAGGAAATATATATATACCATGGTTCTATGCGGATGAAATAATATCAATAGAGAATAATACTAATATATTTGTGTTTACTGACGAGGTGCCATCATTTTCAGATAACGAGATAGAGTTAAGACCAAGGACATATGAGACAATACGCAGAGCACTGACTAGAGCAGGAATGGGAGTTAATGAAGCAAATGAACTTGTAAGTGAAACACATGGATTATATATTCCGATGAAAAGAAGAATATTTAATGGGGCATTTTTAAAGAAACCAGAATGGATTGATGGATTGTCCGTAAAAGTAAAAGCTACATGTCTGCTTGCAGGTCAGTGGACAGATGCTGACGGAGATAAGGCAGTAATAGAGGAACTTAGTGGATGTGAATACGAAGAATTTATAGAGCAGATTACAAAATATGCAGGTGGAGAAGAACCATTTGTTTATATAATAGGAAAAGGAAGTGAGAAACAATACTATCTGGCAAGTGTTCAGAATACATGGGAATATTTAGATGTACAGACAGACAGTGACATATGGGGAAAGTTTACAAGGGCAAGCATAGATGTGCTGAATGAGTCAGAAACATTATTTACATATACATACGCAGAGCGTTTTGCTGCAAGATACAGAGGAGAAAAATTATTCTGGTCAGCTAATATAAGACGCGGAATGTTAAATACACTGTTAATAAAGGTGCTTCATAAAGACCACGGAGATTCACAGGTGGTTCTTGATGATATGGTTTCTGAAATACTTGGATATGTAAAGACAGAACAACAGTGGAAATACATATCAAGATACTTTAGAGAACTATGTGAGTTATCCCCTTCCATGGTACTTGACAGATTAGAGAATGAATGGGAGAAGTCCACAGGATTGTTGCAGCTTTTTGACAGGCAGAGTGATAACTTCCTGTTTGAAAGAAATGCATATATAGATATACTGTCTGGAGTTGAAACAATGCTTGTACAGAAACAGTATGCTGCGAGAGCACTAGAATGGCTGCTTCGAATAGATGATAAGTCATATAAATATACATCAAATACACCAGAAAGTATAATACATAAAGCAATATGCAGCTGGATTAATCTGTCAGCCTTCAGAACAGTAGATGAGAAAGTAAATGCTGCAAAAATAGCTCTTAAGTATGACAGGAATGGATGGGAACGCATATATAAGGCATTGCCACAATATGACAGTAACATTATTGGAAATATCATATGCCCACATTACAGAGAGCATGTGACAACTGAATGGATGGCAAAACAGGATATAGTAGAAACAGCAATACAGTATGTACAGCTTCTTATAAAAGAAGCACATTTTAAGCCAGAACGGTGGGAAAAGCTTCTTAATATAGCGGATGATGTACCAGATAATATTAGAGAAAAACTGATAAATGGCATGCTATATGAAATAAGTCAGATGACAGATGAAGAAAAAATACATCTGAAGAATTTCATTAGAAAGATAATATATAAAAACAGATATTTCAATACAGCAGAATGGGCACAGCCTGAAGAAATTGTTGAACAATACGAGAAGCTTTTAGATGAGATACATACGGATACTCCTGAATATGAGTATGAGTACCTTTTTGTGCAGGAGAATGACGGAGTACTGCTTAATCCTGTTGAAACATGTGATAATAATGCCAGACATGATGACAACGAAAAACAGGTGCAGGCAATAATAGCAGATGAAGTGACACATTTTAAGAAGCATAACTTAAGTGTGGCAAAGCTTGCTGCAATATGCTCGAAAGAAAAATGGACAACTCTTGGAAGGTGTCTCGCCAGATATTGGAGTGGTGTTTTTGATGAAGAAGTATTCTATGATTTATATAATGCACAGAGCCTGAACAGAACGATGGCTATTGATTACTGCAGAGAGCTGGCTTATAGTGGTGAAAATGTATATCTGTATATAATGGAAATACATAAAAAGAAAAAATTAGACGATGAATTTCTTGTTGGGATATACAGATTAGAAGCGGAATGTTCAGGTGAGGATATACCACAGATAGATAAAGCACCAGAACATATAAAGAAAATGTTCTGGCAGCAGGCAGACTACTATATGACATCAAAATATATCTGGGCGCTTGGCGAATGCAAGAAATATGGAAATGTAGATGTGTATATTAAGCTGTTATACAGAGCAATGTCGGATAAATATTTTGGTACGGAACAGATATACGATTATGTTGTATCATTAAAAGATATAGACGATATAAGGAATGTGTCGGATGTATCATATTATCTGAAAGAAATATTAAAACAAATGCATAAAAAATATATAGATGATGCTGTAAAAAGTTATGAGCTGGCTACTGTTGAGATAAGATTTTTCGGAGCATTAAAGTGGCGTGATATGAAATGTTTCCAGAAGATAGTCAAAGCAGACCCTGGTAATTATGCAGAGCTGATAGCAATAATACGCAGAAAGGATAATGATAATTCTGAAAAAATGCTGACAGAAGAAGAAAGTACATACATCAATGTAATGTGCCGCCTGTATGGAGAAATTAAGTTCTGTCCGGCAGAAAGAAACGGAAAAGTTATAGAATCAGAGCTAAGAAGCTGGATAGAAGAATTCATGATTCTGCTTGAAAAGAATGACCAGAAAAGTCTGTTCAGTTATTATATTGGTAAGATGTTATCATATTCACCAGCTGGGAAGGATGGTTATTATCCATGTGAGGCAGTAAGAAATGTGCTGGAAGACTATGCAGATGATGCTTTAATATCAGGTTATGTCACTGAGAAATATAACAGCAGGGGAATATACAGTCCGTCTGATGGCAGAACTGAAAAGAGTCTTGCAGCCAGATATAAGGAAAATGCAGATTATCTTAGTACAATATATCCTAAGACAGCAAAGATATATTACAGATTGTGTGACAGATATAAATATGAAGCAAAGTGGGAGAGAGAAAGGGCAGAAAATGGTGTGTATTGAATCAGGACATTTGAAATCACCAATACTGCCACACCTGATTTTATAAAAAATATTATAGAGAAATTTAGTACAAATATAAACAGAAATGAACACAACCTCCAGAAATGGAGGTTTATGTTTAACAAGGTGTTCACGAAAAGAAAGATAAGAAAAATCATGAAAGAAAGGAAATGCAAAATAATGAACAAACAAGAAAGCGATATCTTGAATACGCTTTTATTGGAACCATTTATCAATCAAAGGATTCTAGCAGAAGTATCAGGTCATTCATTAGGAGTAGTAAACCGTTCACTAAAGGAACTTATCAAAGCTGATTATTTAGATGAATCTATACGTCCAACAGTGAAAGCAATTACAGAATTCAAACAGAAACTCCACAGCGTGCTGTTATTCTGGCAGCGGGATTCGGTATGCGGATGGTTCCCATTAATACGGAAATGCCAAAAGGTCTTTTGAAAGTCAATGGTGAGCCATTAATTGAACGTATTATCAAGCAGCTTCATGAAGTTGGGATTAAAGAAATTTATGTGGTTGTAGGTTTCATGAAAGAAAAATATGAGTACTTGATTGATGAATATTGTGTAGAACTCGTGGTTAATGCTGATTATGCGGCAAAGAACAATTTACATTCGATCAAACTTGTAAAAGAACATTTGGAGAATGCTTACATTATTCCTTGTGACATTTGGTGTAATCGAAATCCGTTTCATCGCCATGAATTGTATTCCTGGTATATGGTTAGTGACATGGTGGTCAATGAAAGCAATGTTCGCGTTAATCGTAAAATGGAACTGGTAACTGTGCCAGAAAGTTCTGGTGGCAATGCAATGATTGGTATCTGCTATCTGGTAAAAGAGGATGCAGATACAGTTGCGAAATGTATTGAAGAGTTATGTAAAAATCAGCGGTATGATGGAGCATTCTGGGAGGAAGCTCTTTATAACAAGGATCGGATGATAGTACTAGCTCGCGTGGTTCATTCAGCAGATGTAGTGGAAATCAATACTTATGAGCAACTACGGGAAATCGACAGCAATTCTAATCAGTTGAAAACAGATGCAATTCAGGCGATTTGCAATGTTCTAAAAGCAAAGCCGGAAGCGGTTACGAATATTACTGTTTTGAAAAAAGGTATGACAAATCGGTCTTTTCTGTTTACTTGCAAAGGAAAAAAATATATCATGCGTATTCCGGGTGAGGGAACTGACCAGCTTATCAATCGTCGTCAGGAGGCAGCAGTTTATCAAGTTATTGAAGGAAAGCACATCTGCGATGATATTGCGTATATCAACCCACAAAATGGCTATAAAATCACGGAATTCTTGGAAGGCGCAAGAGTATGTAATCCATTGAACTACGAAGACGTTAAGAAATGTATGATGCGGCTACATGCGTTCCATGACTTGAAATTAAAAGTAAATCATGAGTTTGATATTTTTTGGCAGACGGAGTTCTACGAAACACTGTGGGATGGAATGCCTTCTATTTATAAGGATTATGAGAAAACAAAAGCAAATGTTTTGTCACTAAAGCCTTATATTGATGCACATGTGGGAGAAAAAGTTCTGACTCATATTGATGCAGTACCGGATAATTTCCTTTTTGTGGAGAAGGACGGAAAAGAAGAAATCAGACTGATTGACTGGGAGTATGCAGGAATGCAGGATCCTCATGTGGACGTTGCAATGTTCTGTATTTATTCTCTTTATAATAAACGTCAGGTTGATCAATTAATTGCAGCCTACTTTACTGAAGGCTGTAGTGATGAGATTAGAATCAAGATTTATTGTTATATTGCAGCTTGCGGACTTTTATGGAGCAACTGGTGTGAGTATAAGAGAAATCTCGGTGTGGAGTTTGGTGAGTATTCGCTTCGACAGTACCGATATGCAAAGGATTACTATCGAATCGTTCAAGAAGAATTGAAAAAGCAAGGGGAGGAAGAGTAAATGCCAAAAGTAGAAAGAGCTATTATTATGGCAGCTGGTTTAGGAAATCGAATGCACCCAGTGACACTGTCAACACCGAAACCGATGGTTAAAGTGAATGGGGTGCGGATGATCGACACAGTCATTGATGGTCTGCATGAAAATGAAATTTATGAAATTTATGTTGTTGTCGGTTATCTTAAAGAACAGTTTGTGACACTTGAAAAGGAGTATTCTGGTGTCAGGTTGATTGAAAATCCATACTATGATACTTGCAACAATATATCTTCCCTTTATGTAGCACGAGAGCATATTGAAAATGCGATTATTCTGGATGGTGATCAGATTATTTATAATCCTGAAATTCTTGCACCAGAATTTGAACGCTCTGGTTATAACAGTGTTTGGACAGATGGTGAAACGGATGAGTGGCTTCAGACTGTTGAGAATGGCATTGTTACGGCATGCAGTCGGACAGGTGGAAAAGGCGGATGGCAGCTGTACAGTATTTCCCGCTGGACTGCAGAGGATGGGAAAAAACTAAAACGTCATCTCGAAATTGAGTTTGAACAAAAGAAGAATCAACAAATCTACTGGGATGATGTGGCGATGTTCTGCTACCCAAAGGAGTATCAATTGGGTATTCGTCCTATGAATAGAGATGATATTATAGAGGTGGATAATCTGAGTGAGCTAATTGCTCTAGATGCCAGCTACAAAAAATATGTGGAGGAAAAGTAAATGAATACTAAAAAAGAACATGCAAAAATAGACTGGATGATAACACTGGTGCCCGTGGCAATCGTAATTGCATTATGTGTTCTATTCTTTTTGGCACCAGAACAATCGAATGCAGTACTGAGCCAGATTCGTTTTTTTTTAGGCGATACTTTTGGAACATATTACTTAGTAATTGGATTGGGGATTTTCATTCTTTCTCTGTATATTGCTGGCTCTAAGTACGGTAACATAGTTTTTGGCGAGCAAAATGAGGAGCCGAAGTATTCTTTTTTTGTGTGGGGTTCAATGATGTTCACCTGTGGTCTTGCAGCAGATATTCTGTTCTATTCGTTTTCGGAATGGGTGTTGTATGCAACTGATCCGCATCTGACAGAGATGGGAAGTATTCAGGATTGGGCAGGCGTATATCCACTGTTCCATTGGGGCTTCATTCCGTGGGGATTCTATCTGGTACTGGCTGTTGCCTTTGGCTTTATGCTCCATGTAAGAAAAAGAAATCGTCAGAAATATTCAGAGGCTTGCCGTCCGATTCTTGGAAAGCATACCGATGGCTGGGCAGGTCGCATTATTGATATGTTAGCTGTATTTGCACTCCTTGCTGGTACTGCTACCACATTTAGCGTGGCAACACCGCTGATGGCAACTATTATTGGCGAACTGTTCCATGTTGCTGTTAGTCGTACTGTAATCAACATTATTATTCTTCTGATTACCTGCGCTGTATATACATATTCCTTACTGCATGGATTTAAGGGGATCAGCAAGCTGGCAAACATTTGTATTTATATGTTCTTTGGCCTGATTGCCTTTGTGCTGCTGTTTGGTGGAGAAACACAGTACATTATTGAAACTGGTTTTTCTTCACTTGGTCGAATGATACAGAACTTTGTTGATCTGTCTACATTTACTGACCCGCTCCGTACATCGAACTTTCCGCAGAATTGGACGATTTACTATTGGGCTTATTGGATGGTTTGGTGTGTGGCTGCTCCGTTCTTTATCGGAAGCATTTCTCGTGGCAGAACAGTGCGTCAGACAATTCTTGGTGGCTATATATTTGGTGTTGGTTCCACATTGACGAGCTTTATTGTACTGGGTAACTACTCTATGGGAATGCAGGTGACCGGAAAAGCAGACTTTATTGCACAGTATCTGGAGAGCGGTGACCTGTACGGGATGATCGTATCTATCATTAAGACGATGCCGGGTGCGCCTGTTATTATGGTAGTTGTTTTGTTGACAATGATTGCTTTTTATGCGACGTCTTTTGACTCAATTGCATTGACAGCATCCTGCTACAGCTATCACACATTGAGAGATGGTGAGCAACCGAATAAGGGCATTCAGTTGATGTGGTGTATTTTGCTGATTTTGCTTCCGATTGCATTGTTGTTTGCAGAAAGTTCTATGAACAATCTTCAGTCGGTGAGTATTGTGGCGGCATTCCCGATTGGAGCGGTAATTGTGATGATTGCGGTTAGCTTTATGAAGGATGCCAAAAAATATATGCAAAATATGGAAGAAAAAGGTCAGCAAGAGGTTGACAATGTTGACAACGAAAAATAAATTTGACAGGAGAGCATGTTGAATTTTAAAAGTACAATATAAAAATGTGTTGATAGTAATCAGAATCTTTGCAGTTGGATATAAAAGGGTCAGGTTTTATAATAATTTTTCTCCCGCTAATTTCAGAAAATGTCTATTCAGGTTTATGTTTTTAGAAAATAAACTGCCTTTGCAAGATATACTTGTAACCATGAATATTCCTATGTGTAATATTGTAAATTATATTTCGGATGATGAGATGATTGCTGGGTGTACGGATAGGATTGGGAATGGGGATGGTTATATCCTTGAGGATTGGTGTTGGAAGGTGTTGGAGGAGTATGAGAGGATTATGAATTAAATATGTTTGTGATAATAACCTCCGTTAGTTAAGTGTTTGTTTTGCTGGCGGAGGGTTTTTATATTCTGGAATTGGTTTATAAGAATAGCGATTGCTAAATAGAGAGGATTATGTTATTATTTAGACAAGTCGGATTGTGAAAATAATTGTTTGGATTAATTCAAGGATACATAGGGTAAGGAGCAATATACTATGAGTAAGGTTGGGTTAATTCAAGTTTGTAAATATTTAATAATGGAAAGAGAGGTCATTATAACCTCTCTTAAAGTGTTTTATAAATTTAACCCTGCTTTATACATGCATAAGAAAGGCAGGAAAATATGAAGATAAAAAGTGTGAAAATTAAAAATTTTAGAGGATATAAGGAAGAAACCGAAATATTTTTTAATAATTTGACAGTTTTTGTAGGAAGAAATGATATTGGTAAGTCTACAGTTTTAGAGGCATTAGATTTATTCTTTAATGAGGGAAAAGGAACAGTTAAATTTGAAAAAGAAGATATAAATGTTACAAGTGATGATAAAGAATATTGGATAGAAGTTGTTTTTTCAGAAATTCCAGATGAGATTATTTTGGATGCTACATACAAAACCTCATTAAAAGAGGAATACATGTTAAATAAAAATTCTGATTTAGATATAATAAAGAAATTTAATGGTTCTAAATGTAACGCAACATATATAAAAGCATTTCATCCGATTAATAAAGAATGTGAAAATCTTTTAAATAAAAAAATTACCGAATTAAAATCAATTATAAAGGCTGACAATGTAGAGTGTAGTAATCTTACAATATGTTCTGTTATGAGAAAAGCAATATGGAAGCATTATGAGAATAAATTGGATTTTAGCGAGATATTTATAGATATATCTTCGGGAGAAGATACTAAAAAAATATGGCAGCAATTGTCGAACTGCTTACCAATATATTTTTTGTTTCAGTCAGATAGAAGTAATACAGATGGAGATAAAGAAGTTCAGGATCCAATGAAGGCAGCCGTAGCGCAGTTCTTAAAAGATACCAAAATACAGGAAACTTTAAATGAAGTGGCTGAGGAAGTCCTTTTAAAATTAAATGAAGTATCAGAGAGAACACTCGAGAAACTCAAGGAAATGGATGAAGATATTGCAGAGAATCTTAAGCCAGTTATTCCATCAGTTGAAAGTTTGAAATGGGCAGATGTCTTTAAAAATGTTTCTATTACATCAGATGATAATATTCCAATTAATAAAAGAGGGAGTGGAGTTAAAAGATTAATTCTTTTAAACTTTTTTAGGGCAGAGGCAGAAAGAAGACAAGAGAAAAGTAATGGAAATGGGATAATATATGCTATAGAAGAACCAGAAACATCTCAGCATTTTGCTAATCAAAGATTACTTGCTAAAGCTTTAATTAGTTTGGCGAATACTGCTAATACGCAGGTTATAATGACAACACATAGCGGGGTTATTGTAAAAACAATGGATTATTTAAATTTAAGATTGGTAAAAGAGAATGAGAATAAATGTAAAACGGTATGTTGTATTGAGAAGGGAGTACTGCCATATATTTCACTAAATGAGATTAACTATACTGCCTTTGGAGAAGTAACAGAAGAGTATCATGATGAATTATATGGATTTATTTGTTTAAATGAAAAATTACAAGAATATGAAAGAGATAAAGAAAAAATTCCGTATAAAAAATTAAATAGAAATGGGTCAATTCATGAAGAAGAACGTACTTTGACACATTACATAAGGGATGTATTACATCACCCGGAAAATGATAATAATCCAAAGTATACCTATGATGATTTGAAGAAGTCAGTAGAAGAAATGAGACTTTATATACAGAATTCAATGGAATAGATTCTTTTAATTAAAGATAAAAATTTAGCAGAAAATATTGAAAATATTAAATAATTATATTATTATTTAATAAATGTGCAGTTAGATTTTGTGCTTGTGTTTCACAAGCGTTGGTTTTAAAGGTGGGGGGATATGCGTAATATAATCCTTCTTTCTTTCTTTTGTGCCCAAGAGGTACCGCAAAGCGGTAACGCAGAATGAGTAACTGCACATTTTTTTAGGATGAAGTAATGATTAATGAAATAAAAAATAGAAATGAATTAGCAGATTTATTAGGAATACAAAGACAAAGGTTGACATATTTATTATATGTTAAAGGTTTGGATAACATGTATACATCTTTTTCTATTCCTAAGAAAAATGGAGACTCTCGTATAATTAATGCTCCTAACAAAGAATTAAAATATATCCAAAGTAAATTAGCGGAAGAATTATATTTGTATAGAAAAAAATTAACGGAAGAAAAGGAATTGATAGGAGGCGTTTCACAGGCATTTGAAAAGGGAAAGAATATTTTTACTAATGCTCTAGTACATAGAAATAAAAGATATGTTATTAATATGGATTTGGAAAATTTTTTTGATAGTTTCCATTTTGGCAGAGTGAGAGGATTCTTTTTAAAGAGTAGAGAATTTGAACTGCCAAATGAAGTTGCGACTGTTTTGGCCAAGATTGTCTGTTGTGATGGGAAATTACCTCAAGGAGCTCCTACTTCACCAATAATTTCTAATATGATTTGCAACATTTTTGATATTAGAATAATTAAGTTGGCTAAAAAATACAGATTAGATTATACAAGGTATGCAGATGATTTAACATTTTCAACTAATGATAAAAATTATTTAATGAATAAAGAACAATTTTATATAGAAATAAAAAAAGAAATAGAAAAAGCTGGATTTCATATTAATGAAGATAAAACGAGAATAAGTTATAATTCATCTAGACAGGAAGTAACAGGAATTATTACTAATAAGAAAATAAATATTAAAAGGGAATATTATAAAAAAACAAGAGCAATGGCACACTGCTTATATAAAACAGGAGAATATAAAATAGATTCAGAAAATGGTATTGCTGGAACAATAAATCAGTTGGAAGGAAGGTTTGCATTTATAAATCAGGCAGATAAATTTGATAATATTCACTTTGGAGATAAACGTAGTTTTTATAAGCTTAATGGAAGAGAAAAAGAGTATAAAAAATTTTTATTTTACAAATATTTTTTTGCCAATGACAAGCCATTAGTTGTAACTGAGGGGAAAACGGATATTATTTATATTAAATCTGCTTTGAAGAAGTTATATAAAGATTATCCAGAATTAATTACAAAAGATGATAAAGGTGTATTTAAATATTACATAAGTTTTTTAAGGAAGAGTAATCGTCTGGCATATTTTCTTAATATTCAAATAGATGGCGCAGATACAATGAGTAATATATATTCATATTACACAGATAAAGATGATATAAATTATCCTTCCTATATGAATGAATTTCAAGATTTACAAAGGAAAAAACCAGATAATCCAGTGATTATGCTGTTTGATAATGAACTGAATGATAAAAAGAGACCTATAGCAAAGTTCTGCAAAAGTAATGTTGACGATATACATATTGAACAATTAAAGATTTTTGATTATAGTTTACTATGCAGTAATCTTTATTTAATGGTTACTCCTTTATCTAAACAAAATGGGATAAGTGATATAGAAGATTTGTTTGAAAAGGAAATTTTGGATATAGAATTAGACGGTAAAAAATTTTGTAAAGCTGATAAATATGATATACATAAATTTTATGGCAAAGATCGTTTTTCAAAATATATAGTTAATAATTATAAAGATATAAATTTCGATAATTTCAGACCTCTTCTAGATAACATTTTAAAAATAAAGAAAGAATACAATAAATATAAAATTTATGAACTCTGAATGGATTAGGTTTGGAAATATAGAGGGAAAAGATGAATTAAAATTACTAATATTATTGACAAATAATATTAATAAATGATGTAAATGCATAGAACATTAGTTTATTATGGTAGAATACCTTTCAATGAGAAAGGAGGACCTGGTTCGATTCCAGGATGTTAAAGCATATTATAGTAGTGTGTTTTAACATCTTGAAATCTGTCAGTATTATAAATGTCAGAAGAAATATTTGAAGCATGTTGCAAAAATGTAAAAGCATTAAAGTCTGAACGAAAAATGTTAATAAGGTCATTTAATGATGCTTTAAGAAAAATTCGATAAAAGATATAGAATTTTTTACAAAAATATATGCTTTTTTGTATTCAGCATATGCAGAAGTATCATTTCAAAAGTTAATAAATATACCTAATGGATTTGAACAATCGGTTATAAATGAAATTCAAAGGCAAAGAAATCTTGAGGAAAAATGGACTAAATGTGTAAATATGGCATTGGTTCATATATGTGAATGTACAGAAAAAGGTGCATTTGCTAATAAAAGTCAATCACTTAATAGAATATTAAATAAATATATTATTGGACCTAGCCAGATAAGAAATAAGATAGCACATGGTCAATGGATTGAATGTTTGAATAATGATTGTAGTGGTTTAAATTGTGAGTTTACAAATGAAATAAGAAGATTGGACTTTGTTAAATTAGATAGATTATTTACAATATATGATATGTTTCAACAATGCATAATAGATTTAATTTTATCGCCTAGGACACATTATAGAGATTTTTATACTTTGATGGTAAAAATAGAAGAATATACTGATTATACTATAAATTGAAATATTAATTCTAAAAGAAAACAATTAGAGATGTCCGATAAAATGTTTAATTATAAGAAATGTCGATGCTTAGAAAATAATTAATTTAAATTATTTAATATATATAGAGGATATTCTATGATGTATAAAATGATAGTTATTTAACATACTCCGAAGTATGTTTTTGCACACTGGTTAGCACTAATAGGTGTGGGGTAATATTTCATACTAAAAGAACAAATGTTCTTGTATTATTCATTAGAATGATATATAATAACCAATAGATAATTTGCATTATTAATGTTGACATTTGAAGCTGGTAATGGTATCATCTTAATACATTAAGAGAATAATTTTGATATATAGAATATATTATTATGGAACGTACTCCGGTGTCCTTCAGGCCTGGGGTCTTTTTTATTTTTGGGGGAATTTTTATGATAAGGTATTCAAGACTTATGATGAACAAATAGTACTTTATAACTTTGATGCAAGAATTAGAAGAATGTTTTTTAAGTATATACTTTTAATTGAAAAAATTATTAAAAATCTTATAGCTTATACGTTTTCTCAGGCTCATCCGTAGGAAAACTATTTGGTTTATACGAATTTTAATAGGAATTTGCGTGACCCTAATAAATTAATAACTAATTTAATATCTGATGTTCAACGTCAGATAAGTAGTCGGGTTTCAGATCCATGCATATCTCATTATTTAAAGGAGCATGGATATATTCCATTAGCCTGATGAAAAGGATTGCAAATTGAGACTTACTCCGGAAGAGGAAAGATTTGTACTAGCTTTTCGCGGAAATACTGATAAGATTCTTTTTAATGCAAGGGGAAATTATGTGATGGGGAAAATGTATGATATTTTTGTGCGGGAGGCCGTACTTGAACCATCTTTAGATAATGAGATGATATTGACAGGAGTTGGACACAAAAATAAAAAGAAATTTATTAAAATATTGATTGCGTGATTGGTGAGGATAGATGTATCAATAGAAAATGGATATTAAGAGAGTGCAGAAGCTGTCAGATGTTAAAAATTTCTATAAACATATAAATTCGTATTTACAAAGTAAAATGATAATGCTATACTTACTAAACAAAGTGAATTATAAGTTTATTGTGAATATGAGGATAATGTGATGAAGACAATCAGTGATAGAATTTTTGAATTACTAAAAGAAAAAGGAATGAGCCAGAAAGAATTTTCTTTAAGAACAGGTATAGCAGAAAGTTCAATTAGCGACTGGAAAAAGAAGAGAACTAATCCGGTGAGTGATAAGATTCTAATTATATGTGAAGTACTTGAAGTAACACCTTATGATTTGTTGTCAGGTGCTGAACATACAGGAAACAGAAGCCGTATTAATGATACATATGTTATAAGCAAAGGAACAGATATAGGTGTATTGGTAGAGTCTTATCAGCAGTTAAGTACTGAACAGCAGAAAAGGCTGATGGGGTATTTGGATGCTATAAAGGGACAATGTTAATATGTTAAAATAGAATTGACCAAGTTTTATTTTGATGATAGACTTGTTTTATTCTATATGTTGTTTATATAAGGAAGTATATGGGTAAGTTACAATTTATAGAAGTTGATAATAAAGTTGAAGATGCTACATTTGATTGTGGGATTGAATCAATAAATAATTATATAAGAGAATCATATTATCCTCACATTATTCAAAATGCTTATACATATAGTATAATGTATAAAGATATTATTTTAGGCTATTATCAAATTATGTTTAGGGAAATTAAACTTGAAGATTTTCCAGAAGAAATATCCGATTATAGTACAGAGATAAATAATAGTAAATTGTCTGCTGTACATATTAGATTTATAGCTATAGATGAAAAATATCAAAAGAATGGGATAGGAACAGCAGTCTTACATACAATAATAGAAAAAGTTAGGCAACTTTCGATTTTTTGGCCTATAAGGGTAATAACCATTGATGCTGAGCTGGATTTAATAGGCTGGTATAGTGAAATTGGTTTTAATAAGATGATTCATAATACTGCAGGACAGGATGGAACGACAGAAGCTATGTACTTTGACTGTATGAATCACATGAATCAATTGAAAGAATATTTAGATAGTAAAATATGATTAAAGGAGATTGTTTATATGGCTAGTGAAGTTGTTGACACAATTATATTATCAGGAGAGGATTCAATTAATTTTGCTAATAATTTATTTAGACCATCAATGGATTCTTTACATTCAAATTCTCAAATACTTGCATCTATTGAAAAAAATATTCATATTACAGATACAAATAATGGGTTTGTGGCTGATATTGCGGATTTAGATTTGGATTTTTTGGACAAAATTGGCAAAGAAGAAAAGAAATTTAATATAGAAGTTACTATTGATGTAAATGTTGATACTGTTTTTTATAATAATGAGGAGCAGAATAATGGTTTAACATGGGTTGTTAGTAATAATGATTGTTATGGAAAGCCAGAAGATAGTGGTTATTTATCATATGCAGCATAGAGGAGTATAGTATGGAAAGTGCATTTCAGTTTACCAATCCGGCATTATCAGGTTTGGAATTTTGGATTAATAAGAATTTTAATGGAGAAAAAGATACTAAAATACAGATTAGAATGAATATGTCTGTTAAAGTTGCCAAGAAAGAAAATTTAAATGAAGCAATAGTTGAGTTGGATGTTGAAATAGGAGAAAAAAATGATGATATTCCATTTTACATAAAAGCTATAGAAGGGGCTAACTTTAGATGGAATGATGAATTAGATGATAATATGATTGATAAATTGTTGAATCAGAATGCTCCATCATTGTTATTATCTTATTTAAGACCGATTGTGGCACAAGTAACATCAGCTTCAAAATATGGAACATATAATATTCCTTTTGTTAATTTTACCAAACCTATGAATTGAATAGAGAGTATGAGATATAAAGAAAAATATGGGACATTGTCTCGGACGTAGTTATTATTGTGTTTTATACATGAATCTCCTATAATAATCGTATGAAATCAAAAAGTTTGAAATCTGAAATTTAAACCGCAAATACACTATAAAAGGAGAACCCATGAAGGAATACGATAAATATCTAAAGTTATTAAAGGAAAAATATCCCACAAAACAGTCAATTTACCGCGAACTTATTAACCTGAATGCAATTATGAATCTGCCAAAAGGAACAGAGCATTTTATGAGTGACCTTCATGGGGAATATGATGCATTTTACCATATAATTAATAATTGTTCGGGAGTAATTAGGGAGAAGGTAGCGATGCTGTATGGAGATGAACTTACTGTATATGAGCAGCAGGAGCTGTGCACTCTGATATATTATCCGAGAGAGAAGCTTTCTATTCTTATGGATGAGAATAAGGTGAATGATGAATGGTACAGAAATGTACTTGACCAGTTGATTCAGATTGCAAAGCTTCTGTCTTCTAAGTACACAAGATCTAAGGTGCGAAAAGCAATGCCTGTGGATTTTGCATATATCATTGATGAACTTATTCATGCGCAGAAGGATGAAGATGACAACAGGAGTGTGTACCACAGACAGATTATGGAAACGATTCTGAGCCTTCATAATGGTGATGAATTTCTTGTTGCTCTTACTGATCTGATTAAAAGACTGGCTGTGGACCATCTTCATATACTGGGGGACATATATGACAGAGGACCACATGCAGATAAGATATTAGATCTCCTGATGGAACATCACAGTGTTGATATCCAGTGGGGAAATCATGACATATTGTGGATGGGAGCTTTTTGTGGCAATCCGGTGTGTATGGCGCTTGTAGTCAGGAATAATATTAAGTACAAAACTATGTCAATTCTTGAGAATGGTTATGGAATAAGCCTCAGGTTTCTTCTGCAGTTTGCAGTTAATACATATTCAGATAAAAATGTTGATGATGCAGTCTATAAAGCTATTTCTGTGATTTTATTCAAGCTTGAAGGGCAGCTTATTAAGAGACACCCGGAATACAGAATGGAAGGAAGACTTCTGTTGGATAAGATGAATCTGGATAAAGGAACAGTAAGAATAGGGGATAAGGATTATTTTCTTAATACTAATGAATTTCCAACTGTTGACATGAATAATCCATATGAGCTTACTATGGAAGAAATGTTTCTGATGGGGAGATTCAGGGCAGATTTCATTAACAGTATGGCGCTTGAGAGGCATATCAATTTTCTATATGACAAAGGCAGCATTTATAAGATTCATAATGGAAATCTTCTATTTCATGGTTGTGTGCCACTTGATGAACAAGGGGTGTTTGATGGAATTGTTGTGGATTGCAAGTCGTATTCAGGTCGTGAGTATCTTGATTATTGCGAGTCAATGGTAAGGCAGGCAAGAACCGGCGATTCAGATGCAGTTGATTTTATGTGGTTTTTGTGGAGTAATATATTATCACCAGTGACTGGAAGGTGTATCAAAACATTTGAACGAACGTTCCTCGACAAGGATAGAAATGCTGACTATAAGAAGGCAATCGAAGAGGATAAGAATCCATACTATGTTCAGTATGAAAATGAAAGAATCTGTAAAATGATTTTAAGGGAGTTTAATCTTTATAATGAGAATGCACACATTATTAATGGACATACTCCTGTCAGGACAAAGGAGGGGCAGCACCCTGTAAGGGCTGGTGGAAAACTTATTGTTATAGATGGCGGTTTCTGCGAAGGATATCATGCTGCCACAGGAATAGCTGGTTATACACTTATTTATAATTCGCATGGAATGAAGATTAAAGAACATCATCCGTTTATGAGTATTAATATGGCAATTAATAGTAATAGGGATATTGAGTCTGAATCACAGGTTGTTTATGTAGAAAAGCAGCGGGTGTTTGTAAAGGATACTGATAACGGAAAGCAGATTGCGGAGGAGATTAATGATTTAATGAATCTGCTGAAGGTGTATAATTCATAAAATATGTGTAAATATGTAAGTTATATAATTATTTCCACTTGATTTCTATCCCCAATAGAATGTAGAATTATAAGATAAACTAGATTATTATTACGAGGAGTTGCAGCATGGAAATTTATGAAATGATTGATCTGCAGGATTGTCCAAGATGTTTTGGACCTTCTATATTAGAAGAGGAAGATCACTCTTATTATGTGATGTGTATGGATTGCGGTTGCCAGTCAGCATCATTTAGTTTCGAAAATGATGAAGACAGGCTTGATGCAGCTAAAAGAACAGCAGAATTGTGGAATAGCGGCAAGGTAATATTTACAGGCCGTTCGGAATAGATATTGGAGGTAGATTTTAATTTATGAAGAGCAAAGAAGAACTTTTTAATATGCCGATAGTTGAACTGAGAGAATATATGAATTCTCTTTCCAATCCGGAAATACAGGAAGTGGCAAAGATATTTGAGGAAGATGATATAGAAAGAGATCCGCTTGAACTTCTTACGGCGTCTAAGCTTTTTGATTATATGAAATATGCAAATGGTTCGGTGAATATTGAGTTTTAGTTGTTTGAGATTTTGAAATGATTTTTCATACGTTGTATGAGAATAAATATTAATCAGGAGGATTATTGATGAAAATAGCAGTAACATACGAGAATGGTCAGATTTTTCAGCATTTCGGACATTCTGAGAGCTTTAAGATTTATGAGGCAGAAGGAAAGAATATTGTCCGTGCAGAGGTAATTGGCACTGATGGAGCTGGTCATAGCGCATTGGCAGCTGTTCTTAAGGATAAAGGTGTAGATGTTCTTATATGTGGTGGAATTGGTAACGGTGCAGTCACAGCACTTTCAGAAGCTGGAATTGATGTATATTCAGGAGCAGATGGAGAAGCAGATGCAGCAGTTGAGGCATATCTTAATGGCGATTTAACATCAGCAGGTGTTAATTGCGACCATCATCACGATCATGAAGAAGGTCATGGCTGCGGACACTGTGGAAGCCATGAAGATGAAGAGTCAGGTTGCGGACATTGTGGAAGTGATGAAGGTGAATCAGACTGTGGTAGTGGTTGTGGCGGCTGCGGCGGTGGCTGTGGTACATTTACACCATCATTTGAAGGACCTAATGTGGGAAAGAAGGTAAAGGTTCATTATAAAGGAACTCTTAATGATGGAACACAGTTTGATTCTTCTTACGACAGAGGTGAACCGCTTGAATTTACTTGTGGAGCAGGAATGATGATTCAGGGCTTTGATAAGGCTGTTGCAACAATGAATGTCGGAGACGTTATTGATGTTCATCTTATGCCAGAGGAGGCGTATGGAGAAGCCGATCCAAGAGCTTTCATAACATTGCCTATAAGTGAGCTTCCTGGTGCAGAAGAACTTAAAGTTGATGATAAAGTATATCTTCAGAATATGTATGGACAGCCATTCCCAGCTAGGGTTGCTGCTTTAACTGATACTGAGATTACATTTGACGCTAATCATGAGATGGCAGGAAAAGAACTGAATTTCAGGATTGAGCTTGTAGAAGTATTATAATTGAATAATATTAAGATACCGGCTGGTACAGCTAAATGCAGTATCAGCCGGTTATTTTATTGCCTGGAAACAAGCTCTTTAGTCAGCCGTATCCATTCTTTCAGTTCTTTCCGGTTTTCATCTTCCTTGCGGAAGGCGGCGGAGAATGGTATACGCATGTCTGGGTCGCCAATCTGTAATACGACTGAATCAGGTGAAAGCTTCATTGAAGTAAGATAACTGTTTAGTGTAAATGCAATTCCATATCCCTGTTCAGCAAGTCGGATTCCTGCGTCAATACTGCTTATCTTATAGGTAAGCTCTGGCAGGACATCAGCATAGAAAAGGGCGTCTTCTTCAAGCTGTCTTATACTCTGGTTGCTGTGCTGCAGGATGAATCTTTCTTTTCTTACATGCGCAAGATCAAGCCATGGATAGACGCATGATTCTTTAGACTCTGCAAAAGAGACAGCAGGGTGGCTTTTGGGAAGAATGGCAACAAGACAGTCTTCATATATGGTTTCATAGGAAAGTCTGGTGTTGCTCACACTGTTATATCCAAAGAACATGTCAAGGTCTCCAGCAATAAGCTGCTCTTCATGGTCTGAGAGATGTCCGTCAACAGCATATACAACTGACTGGGGATACAGTCTGTTAAATGCAGTCATAACAGAAGGAAAGAGAGACTCAACCTGACGTACCATGTAACCAATGCGGAGTTTAACAGCCACATTTTTGCCAATATCAATCATGCGGTCCTCAAGTTCAAAGCATTTCATAGTAATATCTCTGGCAGATTTCACGAATTCTTCGCCTGCATATGTAAGAATCATGCGGCGGCCTTTTCTTTCAAAAAGCTGTATGCCAAGTGAAGTTTCAAGCTGTTTAAGATGTATGCTCAAAGCCGGCTGCGACAAGAACAGAGCATTGGCGGCCTTGGTAAGATTTCCGTAATTAGCAATTGTAAGAACATATTGCATGTCTTTTTCAGTAATCATATGAATTTCCTTTCTAAAATAGTGCATGTTTCAATAATAATGTAATAATTATACATAATTAAAATGTATCAATCAATCGAAACTATAAATTAGATTTATACTTTCGATAAAAACATACAATTTTATTTTTAGTATGATTTATATTAAAATGTATAAAAATATAAATTTGTTATGGGAGAAAATTTCATGGAAACAAAAGCAAAGAAAAAATGGAAAACGCCACATACATTTGTAATACTTGTGGTAATTATTCTTATTGCTGCAGCGGCAACATATATTGTGCCGGCAGGCGAGTTTACAAGATTTAAAGATGCAGCAACAGGCAAGACTTTAGTTGAAGCTGGAAGTTATCACAGAATAGCATCAAGTCCGCTTAATCCGTTAAAGATTCCTTCAGCAATCTATACCGGAATTGTGAAATCAGCGTCAACAATTACATTTATGCTGATAATCGGCGGAGCTTTTCAGGTAATTACATCAACAGGTGCACTTACAGCGTTATGCAAGAAGTTATCTAAGACATTTTCTAAGCACAAATATGTTGTAATTCCTGTATTTTTGACATTGTTTTCTATATTCGGATTCACAATGGGAATGTCGTCAGAGGTTATGATATTCGTTCCTATCGGAATAACACTTGCGTTATTCTTAGGGCTTGATAAAGTTACAGGAACAGCAATGATTGCACTCGGTGCAGCGGTTGGATTCACAGCCGGATTGCTTAATCCGTTCAATGTCGGAGTTGCGCAGGATATAGCAGAATTACAGTTGTTTTCAGGAATGGCTTACAGAGTATTTATTCTTGTTGTGCTTCTTGCTGCTACAAGTGCATACATAATCTGTTATGCAAGAAAGGTTGCAGCACATCCTGAAAAAAGCGTAATATATGGAATTCCTGAAGACCAGGAGTATACATTTGACAATGCAACAGACACAATTACGGTAAGACAGATTGCAGTTCTTATTGTTATGGCACTTGGCTTTGGAATACTTATATATGGCCTTTCAAAGAAGGGCTGGTACTTTGAAGAAATGTCAGGCCTGTTCATATTTATGGGTGTAATATGCGGATTTATCAGCGGTTACGGTCCTAGCAGAATTGCAAGGGAATTCGGAGAAGGTGCTAAAGGCATTATTGTAGGATGTCTTATAATCGGAATTGCCCGTACAGTTGAGGTAATATTAAGTGATGCCAATATTCTTGATACTATCGTGTACGGAATTGTTAATATTGTAAATGTTATGCCAGATTCAATTAAGGCTGTTGGTATGTTCTTATGTCAGTCACTTATTAACTGCGTAATCGTGTCAGGAACAGGTCAGGCAGCAGTTACAATGCCACTTATGGTGCCGGTTTCAGACCTTGTAGGAATATCAAGACAGACATCAGTGCTTGCGTTCCAGTTAGGAGACGGATTCTCTAACTCAGTACTTCCAATGTCATCATCACTTATGGGATATCTTGCTGTATCAAAGATTCCATACAGTAAATGGCTTAAGTTCATGATGCCACTGTTCCTTATATGGACAGCACTTGGATGCCTGTTTATGCTTGGTGCATTAATGATTGGATATTAGAATTGATTAGGAGCAGATATTATGTCAGACGATATTAAGAAGCAGCTTGGGGCGGTTATTGACAGCTATAAAGAAGATTTATGCCAGATGGCAGATGAGATATTCGACCTTGCGGAGATAAGCGGGGAAGAGTACAAGACATCTGATATATTGTGCAGTTATCTTGAAAAAGAAGGATTTGTGGTAGAGCGTGGAACAGGACTTGAAACAGCATTCAGGGCAACATGGGATAATGGAAGTGACGGCCCGGTGATTGGAATTCTTGTTGAATATGACGCTCTTGAAAAAATCGGACATGCGTGTGGACATCATCTTCAGGGACCTGCCGGAATAGGGGCAGCAATCGCAGTAAAGAACTGCCTTCAGGATTATCCATGCAGGCTTGTTGTGTATGGAACCCCGGCAGAGGAAACTCTTGGCGGCAAGATAATTATGCTAGATAAAGGTTATATGAAAGAGCTTGACCTTGCATTTATGTCGCATGGTTCGCCTAATACATCAGTAGATGAAAAATGTATGGCACTCGAGAATTTCGTGGTAACATTCCACGGAGTAAAAAGCCATGCTGCAATAAGTCCAGAAGAAGGACGAAGCGCACTTGATGCAGCGTTATTATCATTCCATGCAATTGAGATGTTAAGAGAGCATGTTAAAGATGACACAAGAATGCATTACACGATCCGTAATGCAGGTGGTCCTCCAAATGTTGTTCCAGACCTTACTGTTGCAGAATATACACTCCGTTCATACAGCACGAAATACCTTGATGAAGTTGTAGAGAGATTCTACAACATTTTAAAAGGAGCTGCGCTTATGACTGGAACAACATATGAAGTTCAGAGAGACCTTCCATTCAAGAGCAAGGTTGTGTGCAATAAGGTCAATGATATGCTTATGGCAAATGCAGCATATGAGAATGCCCCATCAATCGCACCACCACGCGAAAGGACTGGCTCAACAGATTTCGGCAATGTGTTATATGAAGTTCCAGGCTCATGTATAAGAATTGCATTCACAGATAAGGATGCACAGCCACATTCAGAAGCTTACCTTAAAGCAGGAAAGAGTGATGCAGCGCATAATGCTATAGTATATGCAGCAAAGATAATGGCTGATTCAATATGTGATGTTCTTGTTAATCCTGAGCTTCTTGCACAGATAAAGCAGGAGTTTGAGGTGGCAAGAGAAAAAGGCTGATGAGTGGGTTTAGCGATAATATTGAATTGAATTAATAGAGTTGTAATCAGGCGGAGGAGAAATCCAAAGCCTGATTTTTTTATAAATGAATTTAACATGACAATAACTGTCCGACCTGTCTGTTATCATATGAAAAGAGCCGGAAGTCATAATTGTGGCTACTGGCAGAATAATAAAATCACAAGGTGGAATGTTTATGCAGAACGAACTTGAAGAATTGTATAACATGCTTGTAAGCGAGACGGATGTTATGAAAAATGTGGATGAACATATTGAGCAGCAGATTGAGTATGAATTGCAGCAGTTTCAGGAACTTGCAACGTGGGAAGATTATGAATGTGAACGGGACAAATACATGTCGGTTGCTGAGACAGCTAAGAAAGAAAGTTTCATGGCAGGTTTTAATTATGCTGTGAGATTACTTAAGGGCGCGGACAACTCGTAGAACGCGCTCCTTTTCATCATCTGAAAAAGACTGAAGTTCCTTCATAATTTCTCTGTCAATTGCAGAATCGTCAGAAGAATACTCACCAGATAACACATAATCTACAGTTACACCTAGTGCATTACATATATAGATGAGTGTAGGCAGGGAAACTTTCACACGGTTATTTTCAATATTGCTTATATGAGAAGTATTGACCTCAGCAACACTGGCAACAGCGTCCTGCGGCAAACCTTTAGATAAGCGTATTTCTTTCAACTTCTTTCCAATACTTTCAAAATCAATATCCTTCATGAAATCCCCCACAATAAAGATGATAAATACAATACATATAATTGTAATATTGATTGGCTGATGATATAATTATCTACAACTAAAATAAAATTAGTCATGGACAATACATTTTAAAAAATTTCGTTAAATAATCATACGATATGTTCAGATTCGAATTATAAGAATTAAAATTGTTATGACAAAATATGACGCTAAGACATATAATGTCCGACCTGTCTGCTATCATAATAATAAACAAAACGAAGGAGGCAGTTATGCAGGACAAAAATATTGAAGATGATAGCAGTGAAGTTTATGTGTATTTGAAAAGACCATTTCTGTTCAATATCAGATACAATTCAAGAGAAATATGGAACAAGATGACGGAGGAGGACAAGGCTCCGTATATTAATTATGAAGAATTTTACGAAGAATACAGGCTTATAAGGCTAAGAAGTATAGGGTATCCGATACTTGCGGTGGTGTATCTGTTTGCAATGTCAGCAATGGTACTTTATATCATATATATGTTTACAGGTTTTAACATATTTTCATTATTTGTATGATGTATAATTATTGAAACACATTTTTATGAAAATGTTGTATAAAAATGCAGAGAAAGTGATTTTATATTAGCATTTATTATGATAAAGTGCTAAAATATTAACAGATTAAATCGTGAATTGATGAGTGCAATCTTACAAACGACTTAAAGGAGAACTACTTATGGCAAATGACTACAATGACAAGGTAAGTCGGGTATTAAGCCTGTATCAGCGCCTGATGGAAGGGAAAGTGGTTGACAAAGAGGTGGAAGCTGCCAGATATGGCGTATCTGCCAGGTCAATCCAGCGTGATATAAGTGCAATTAATAATTTTTTTGAACAGGAGACTGAAAAGAGCGGGGTAATTAATTCAATTGAATACGATAAGAAAAGGGGCGGACATTATCTCAGCCAGATATACAAGACAAGGCTGACCAACAGCGAGATACTTGCAATATGCAAGATACTGCTGGACAGCAGGGCATTTACCAGAGAAAGGATGGAGCATATTCTCGATATACTGGTTGACCGCTGCACACCGGCAGAAGGAAAGGCAATAGTACAGGACCTTATTAAGAATGAAGAATTTCATTACATAGAACTGACGCATAAATCAGAGTTCGTTGATAAGATGTGGGACATCGGGCAGGCAATTCATCAGAACCGTTATCTTGAAATGGATTACAAAAGGACTAAAGACGGAGCAATTGTAAAACGAAGGGTAAAGCCAGTGGCAATAATGTTTTCAGAGTATTATTTCTACCTGACGGCATTTATTGAGGATGAAGATGTTAAAGCTGACTTTGATGTGATTGATGATGCATTTCCAACAATATACCGAATCGACAGGATTGCAGGCTATAAGGTTCTTGACAAGCAATTCAAGATTCCATATGGAAATCGTTTTAAAGAAGGCGAATTCAGAAAAAGAATCCAGTTCATGTATGGTGGAAAGCTTCAAAAGGTCAAATTCAAGTATAAAGGGACAAGCGTGGAAGCAGTTCTTGACAGGTTGCCAACTGCGAAGATTCTGGAAGAAAAAGATGGCGTATACACGATATCTGCAGAGGTGTTCGGCAAGGGCATCGATATGTGGCTGAGGAGTCAGGGGGATATGGTGGAAGTGATATAAGGCTAGGAAGGAACAATATGAAAAAGAAAAAAATTAAAAAATCGGAGGGGTTAGATGTGAATATAGATAATTTAAGCATGTCACATATAGTTCAATATAATCCTATAGTTTATGCAAGTGAAGAGATAAAGAAAAAATATATATCTGGTTTGATAAAGTATATCAACATAGCAGGTGTGAGTAAAAGAAAGTACATAAGAGCACAGATAGTTGCTTATAAAACAATTATTAATAGCTATGAACCTACGGAAAATAATAGTTATTTAATAGATGATTTCAAGTATTACATTTTGTTGGATTTATTAAATATTGTTGTATTTGATAAAAAAGGATTGTCACCAGGCAAATTGAAAAAAATACAATTTGCATATCTTAATGATTTTAAAACAGCAGATATAAGAGTATGCAATAGAATATTGACATTATTAAAAAATGATAAAATTGAGTTAAATAGACTGATTCAGCAGAATTTACTTAGTGATGAATTAAAGTATTTAGATTATATTCAGCAAAATATCAAATTTAAAGAACAAAAACCATTTAAGTTGCTTGTTACAGCAACAATGAGTGCTGGAAAATCTACATTTATTAATTCATTAACTGGTAAAAATATTTGTCGTTCACAAAATATGGCATGTACAAGTAAAATTCACATGATAATAAACAAAGCGTATGAAGATGGATATTCATATGAATATGATCATGATTTGGTAATGACAGCAGGGAGTGAAGAACTTCTTAATGATAATGAATTGAATAAAACAGATATGATTTATGTGGGAACAGAATTTAATGGATATTTAGAAAAACAAAGAATTATTATTAATGATTCTCCTGGAGTTAATTACAGCGAAAATATAGAACATAGAGATATAACCAGAAAATTAATAAATAGCGGGAAGTATGATTTGCTTGTATATATTATGAACGCAACGCAACTAGGAACTGATGATGATGCTGAACATCTTGATTATGTAAAAAAACATGTAGGTAATAAGCCTGTTATTTTCATAATAAATAAAATTGATGAATTTAATCCAGAAGAAGAAAATATTATCAATACAGTAAATAGACAGATTAAATATATTAAAGCACATGGATTTGAGAATTCTATAGTATGTCCAGTATCTTCAAAAGCTGCCTATCTTGCTAAGAAATCTTATTCAGAGCAGTTATCTAGATCGGAAACAAGAGAATTAAATAATTATATAGATAAGTTTAATGAACTGAAACTTGTAAATTATTATAAAAATGCATTTCCAGATATAAAAATTAAAAATGAAAAGGATGAGAGGAGGCAATTGCTAAAAACATGCGGAGATGCATACATTGAAAATATTATTTTAAATATAAAGAACAAATGAATGATGGAGGAAAGAATTATGACACATGTATATGTAAAGTACAATCCATATCGTATGGAAACGGAAATTAAGGTTAATGGTAAAAAGATTGCTGAAGATAGCATATTGTATAAGGTAGTAAGAGGTAAGAGATTACAGGAGTGGGTTGGTAAATTCCCTGACATGTTAGTAGAAGAATTAAATACTGTAGATTTTGAAATAGAATTTTATGGTATGTCTTTAGACTGGGATGATTTTGAAGATGCCTTTACTCATGCTAAACAGGAAGGAAAAGTCAAAAACATTAAGTTACAATTTTCTGAGGGCAAATCAGATGAAGATATTAATGATAAAATAGTATCAGTTTTTAATGACTTACAGGATGGACCGGTAGATGATTTTAGAGATCCTAAGTTGATTAGGGCATTTGCTAATATTAATAATTCTGTATTTCCTATTAATGTTATTGCAACAATGAGTTCGGGAAAGTCAACATTAATAAATGCTTTATTGGGAAAGAAACTTATGCCATCTAAAAATGAGGCTTGTACAGCAACAATAACAGAAATATTAGACAATGACATGGAAACATTTCAGGCTGTTGTTTATGATGAGAATGATGTTGTGTTACAAGAGATACCTCAACTTACATATGATGTAATGAGCGAGCTTAATGATAATGAAAAAGTTCAAAAAATAGCAGCTAAAGGAAATATTCCATTTCTTGATGCAAGAAGCACAGCTTTAATGCTTGTTGATACTCCGGGTCCAAACAACTCTCAGAATGGGGAACACGAAAAGATAATGTACAAGGCTATTAATAATGATTCTAATAACCTTATATTATATGTATTAAATGGTACACAGTTAAGTACACGAGATGATGCCGGACTATTGAAATATGTAGCTAAACAGATGAAAAAAGGCGGAAAACAGGTAAGAGACAGATTTATATTTGTTGTAAATAAGATGGATGGATTTAATCCAGAGGAAGAGGATATTGGAAAAGTTATTACAGCTGTTAAAAGATATTTGGGATTTTATGGAATAGAAGATCCACAGATATTCCCATGCTCAGCATATACAGCACTTAATATAAGAACTTATCTTCAGGGAATAGATATAGATAATATGTCAAGAGCAGAAGAAAGAAAGTTACCATCAGCTGCGCGTGATACGCTTCCAATGATTGATAAATTTATAGATTATGAAAGCATGCATTTGGAACAGTATTCAACATTATCCCCAAGTGCACAGAGAGAATTGAATTATAAGTTGGCTCAGGCAGAGAAAAATGGAGATACAAAAGAACAGGCTCTTATTCATTGTGGTATATATTCCATTGAGGCTGCAATAACTGCTTATGTAAAGAAATATGCTAAAACTAAGAAAATAAAAGACCTGGTTGAGTCGTTTGAAGAGGTTCTAGAAAGTACTCAGGTTCTTGCCAAAGCAAAGACACAGGTTGCAACAGATGAAGAAGCAGCCAGAGCATGTGCTGAGAGAGCAGCCGCAGTTAAAGAAAAGATTGCAGATGGAAAAGATGCAGAAGTATTTAAGGAAAGAATAGCACAGCTAAATCCTATGGATACACTTAATGATAACGCGGAACAGCTCAAAGCAGAAGTTGTTTTGGAAATTAGTCAGATGTTTAAATCTTACGGTGATGTGATAACTAATAAAGAGGTAGCAAAGCAATTAGTAAACCAGTTCTCAAGGGAAAGCTCTGGATGTATTAGTAAATTAACAGCCGATTTAGAAAGTGTTATTAATCATGAGGTTAAGGAAACTGGTGAAAAAATCCTTTCAGAATATCAGGAAAAATTAGCAAAGATTGATGAAGAATCAACAGATAAAGAATTGAGTTTTGATACAGTTGACTTAATAAAAGGTGCGTTGAACGGAATGAAACAAAATGCAGATGCATGGAGTTCTGATGATTTTGCAACTGAAACAATTGATGATGTTGGTGAAGTAACATATGAAGATAAGGTATATTATGAAAAGGTTGGACAGGAAGAAGAGAAAGTAGCAGATGGAACTGAAAAAGTTAAAGTTGGAACAAGAAAAGTTAAAGTGGGTTCTCATGAAGTAAAAACTGGTACTCAAATGGTTAGAAATCCAAATAAAAGATGGTGGAAGATATTTACTCCTAAATACATAGAAGAAGATGTATATGAAACAGTTGATGAATATAAAGATGAGGATGTATATGAAACTGTAGTTAAATATAAAACTGTAATGAGAGATATTTTTGAAGAACGTCATGAGACAATTGAAAACTTTTCTGTTGAAACAAGTGTAATTCAGTCAGGTCTTATTAGTAAACTTCGTAGAAATATGGATGAAGGTATAGAAAGTGCTTTAAGCTATGCTGAAGACCAGATAGAAGAGATGAAGAGTCAGTTTACAAACATTTTTGATGAATTGGATGCTATTATTAAAGAAAAATATACAGAACTTGAAATGTGTGCAACTGATCAGAAGACTAAGGAAGCCGAATTAGAAAAAAACAAGAAATTACTTACATGGATAGAATCTAATAAGGCAGAAATTGAAGAAATTCTAAATATATAATTGAATGGAGGGATAATAATGCTTGCAGAAGTAAAAAAATGTATAGAAAGCAAAGATATAAAAGGACTTCATTATATATTTGTAGATAGTCTAGATGTGGATCCGACATTTGAAAAATATAACGAGGATTATGAATATTGTAAAGGAATAAATGGATTTTTAGAACCGCATGTAGATATTACTCCTTTTTCAAGTAGTGAAAGATGGAATGAAAAATATTGGGTTCAGATTAAAATGGATTTGATGAAAAATTTTTCTGAAAAAAGATTTTCTCATATGAGAGAAGTAGCTAAAGTCATTTATTCAGAAAAAATTAAGCGTCTTGAGTTAGAGAGAGAAAGACTTGAATTACATAATCAAGAGGCTGAGAAAAAGCAGAAGGAACAGATGGCTAGAATACAGACTGTTAGACAAAAAGATAATGCTAGTGCAAATAAGTCGTCGGTAGTTACCTCACAGATTTTAGATGCTGAAAAGGCTGAAAAGGAGAGAATAGAAGAAGAACGTAGAGCCATTGAATTACATAATCAAGAGGTTGAGAAAAAGCAGAAGGAACAAATGGCTAGAATACAGGCTGCTAGACAAAAAGATAAGGAAAGTAAAAATAATAAATCTTACGTAGAAACACCAAAAAAAGCTACAGGGGCTGTGACAGCAGCGGTAGTAATAATAGCAATAATACTTATAATAGTACTTATAATAGTTCTATAAGGACACAGCCCCTTCAAGGTGTAAGTATAACTAAGCATAAAAGTGTAGGCTATAGTGTTATATTAAAAACTGGAAGCGAAATATATGAACTTTCGGAGAATAAATCTATATTAAGGAGAACTAAAATTAAACATAATGGAAAAAAGGAATCAGAAGAACTTTATTGGAAAATAACAGATATGGAGCGAATAGAAGCAATCAAATCTGATAAAGGAGAACATAAGTATAAGCTACTAGGAATAGATAGTAAGCAGAATTATTATATTATTTTGCAGCTAGAAAGTGATAAAAAGTCAATAAATAATATTAGAATTATTAAAAAATCAGATGCAACTATACATATAAAAGAAAACAAAAAAACTATCGTAAGTACAAAAAAATATATTTATTATGCTGGAAAGGAAAGTATATGAAGTATGAGGATATTGGTGTAACTGAAAATAAAATAGAAGTTCCTAACTATACTGTAAACGAAGAAAAAACATATCTTAGTAATCAGTTAACTTTTGCAGAACCAGAGCCTGAAAGTATGAGCCTTAATATTCTTCAGAATAATTTAGGAAATTGTCTACGAATAATTGATGATGAAGTTATGAAGGGATATGTTACAAGATTAGACCAACTTCCTATTATTATTCAGGATGAAGAGACATACGATAGTTTAAATGATATGCATTTTTTTAAAATATCTGAACTGGTATATCAAGAGGATGAATTTTCAGTTGATAAGCTTGCGATGGTGTTTCATGCTTTGGCTAATAAACCATGTACTCTTGTTTTAATGCTTAGAAGTGATGGAGAAAAAACAGATTTTTATTTGGGCGCTAGACCAAACGATGAACGTTCAGCAGGTACTTTGTTTCAAATGTTAAAACAGAGTTTGCTTGGTTTTTTCCCGGGTAGTAAAATTTCCGATTATTATGATGAAGAAATGAAGAAAGATATGCGGTCAATTAATATAGGATGTATTTCAAGTGTCACAAGTGTTGCTGATTATAAACAGGAACAAGATACAATAACTAACAAAGAGTTTATTCAGGGACTTGAAAAGTTTGTTTATGCAATGCAGGGAAAGTCATATACAGCAGTTTTTATTGCAGATAATCTATCTTATGATGAATTAATGCAGAAAAAAAGAGAGTATGAACAAATATATACACAGATTTCTCCATTCGCTAACATGCAGATGAATTTTACAGTTTCAGATAGTAAAAGTGAAGCAAATGGAACGAGTGATGGAAAAACATCAAATCTTTCGTATGCAACAACAAAAGGAACTTCTTTTAGTGAAACAAATTCAGATACACATACCGTAGGGACGAGTGAAACAATTGGTAACACATTATCAAAGACACATACAGATAATAATTCGGTGTCAGATGGAAAGACTCATACAATAGGGGCATCTGATGGTGTAAATAGGTCTACCACAAATGGTTTAAATACAGGTGCGTTTATAGGAAAAACTAAATCAGGTGGAGATGAAGGCGGTAGTGGTAGTAATATGGGAATATCAATTGGGTATAACCATTCAGTTTCTAAAGGAACAAGCCATACAGATTCTGTATCAGATTCAATATCAAAGACTTTGACACATGGATTTAGTGATTCAAATGCCAGAAGTGAAAGCAAAACTATCGGTGAAAATCAAAGTGATAGCCAAGCGAGGAGCTTAGGTGTTAGTGTTAATCAAAGTGATGCTTATACAGCAGGGGAAGCTTTTAATCTGGTTAATTCTCAGACATTGACAGATACATTTGGCAATTCCAAGGGAATTACATTAAATGCAGAAAATATGACACTTAATTTAGTTATGCAAAGACTTAAGAAACATTTAGAGCGTATTGAAGAATGTGAAAGCTTTGGAATGTGGAATTTTGCAGCATATTTTTTAGGTGAAACAGCTGCTGAAACAGAAACGGCTGCAAATACATATAAGTCTGTTGTGGCTGGTACAGATAGTGGTATAGAATGTAATGCTATTAATTCATGGAATGACGATCAATCTATAGCAGAATTAAAGCCATATTTATATCATTTTATGCATCCTGAATTTGTTTATTCAGGATTTAGTTATGACAATGAGAGATATATAGCAGTAAATCCATCTGCACTGGTAAGTACTAATGAACTAGCAATACATATGGGATTACCAAGACATTCAGTTAAAGGATTACCAGTTGTTGAACATGCAGCTTTTGGACAAGAAGTAATTACAAGAAAGACATGTGATACTAATACAATTAATTTAGGAACTATATATAATCTTGGTCAGGAAACTGAAACAGAAGTATCATTAGATTTGAATAGTTTAGCTATGCATACTTTTATTACAGGTTCAACAGGTTCAGGAAAATCTAATGCGGTGTATCATTTACTTACAGAGATTAAGAAAAAGGGAATTCCATTTTTGGTTGTGGAACCAGCAAAAGGAGAATATAAAAATGTATTTAAAGATGTTAAATGCTATGGAACAAATCCTTTAGTTGGTGAAATGTTACAAATTAATCCGTTTTCTTTTCCTAAAGGAATACATGTTTTGGAACATATAGATAGAATAGTTGAAATCTTCAATGTTTGTTGGCCTATGTATGCAGCTATGCCAGCTGTGCTAAAGGAATCAATAGAAAATGCTTATAAATCAGCAGGTTGGGATTTAGATATTTCAGAGAATGAAAAGATAGATGGATTGTTCCCAACATTTGATGATGTACTATTTGAATTGAATAAAACAATAAATAGTTCAGATTATTCATCTGATACAAAGGGAGATTATATTGGTTCATTATCTACAAGAATAAAATCTTTAACTAATGGTATTAATGGCAGAGTTTTTGTAAGTGATGAAATGAATTTGGGAGATTTATTTGATAATAATGCGATTATTGATATTAGCAGGGTTGGTTCCATTGAGACCAAATCTCTTATTATGGGATTAGTTGTAATGAAGCTTCAAGAGTATAGAATGTCTAATGCTAATGGAATGAATTCTCCATTAAAACATGTTACTGTATTAGAAGAAGCTCATAATTTGTTAAAGAAGACATCAACAGAACAAAGTGCAGATTCATCAAATATGGTTGGAAAATCAGTAGAAATGCTGACAAATGCAATTGCAGAAATCCGAACATATGGTGAAGGATTTGTGATTGTGGATCAGGCGCCTAATCTGCTTGATACAGCTGCGATACGTAATACTAATACAAAAATTATTTTAAGACTTCCAGAAAGTAATGACAGAGAAATTACAGGTAATTCTATTGCTTTAAAGGAACCTCAATTTGATGAATTATCAAAATTACCAACAGGAGTTGCTGCAGTATATCAAAATGATTGGCAGGAGGCAGTTCTTTGTAAATTACCTAAGTATGAATCATATGATTTTACGGCAGAAAAAACATATGAGTTTATACCTGCAGTTAGAAAGTCAAGGGAAGAAAATGATAATCTTCTTCATCTTTTAATAAAGAAAAATATTGAAGATGATCAGATTGATGCTTTGAAAAATAGAATTATGAAATCAAATGTGTCAGCAAAAATACGAAAGGATTTGATTCTGAATATTCAATATAAAAATTATGCTTATGAATGGGCTGTAGCAGATTTTATTAAGAAAAATTATGATTTATCAGATGTATTTAGAGGAACTCAAAGAGAAAATTGGAAAGATTTGTCTGGATTATGTGATATCATGATTTCTAATTTGCAAAATGAATTTAATGGGTTTAATCTAAACGAGATGTTAACCATTTTATATTATGTTTGCAGAATAGAACATGAATTGTATCCGAAACAGCAGTTGATTGAGCAATTGAGAGTAGAATACTTACGAGAGAAGGTGATGTAATGGGGGTTGAACGACTATCCGATGCATTTAAAGATGACGCAAGAAAAGAAATTCCTGCTAAATCTTTTTTTCCTGATTCTGATAGAGAAAATGGATTTAAATTGCCAACCATAGATTTACCTTCAGAACAGGTTGAAATTAACAGTAGTGATGAATTGTACCCAGATTCTTCAAGAGATTTTTCGGATGGACCTCAATGGAATGAAGAAGATGTTGATGATTTGAAATATAATATAGATGAATTATCATATGATTCTGAAAGACGTGATGATATTGAAGCTTTGGATAATGAAGATGCCTCCGAAACAAATAATTCAGATGTTGAAGAATCTAGTGAAAATAAAGAGACAGATTCACCAGAATACAACGAAGATGGGACGAGAGAGCTAACTAAAGAAGAGTGGCAAGAACTGAAAGAAAAACTAGGCTGGTCAGATGATAAGTTAAAAAAATGCACTATTGATAAAGATGGGGTTATACATTATAAAACAGATCGATGTGACTTAGAGGGTAAGACTTCAGAGAATGGTGTACCTTATGTAAGGCGGACTATAGAAATAAACGGAGTTAAAATCGAAGGTGTATTCCCTAAGTTTGATAGCATTTTTGATACTCAGCTTTCTCCTGAAAACTATAAATCTAAAGCATATGCCAAAGAATGTAATGCAAAATTGAAGGAAGCTATACAGAATGACCCTGAATTAAGAGCAAAATTTACACCGGAACAGATAAAAGATATTGAAGAAGGTCGTACACCAACAGGATATGTATGGCATCATAATGAAGAACCTGGTAAAATGCAGCTTGTTAAAAGAGAAGATCATGACAGAACAATGGGGGGTGCTGCACATACAGGAGGTAATTCTCTTTGGGGTGCTGATAGTGTGGACAATGGAAAGAAAGGAGAGAGCTTTTAATGAAAAGTATTTCAACCAATTGTAAATCTAACTATAGTAATGTTTTATATGATGTTGCTAATGATAATGATATTGTAATTAGACAAGACATAATAGATTTCCTTAAAATGAATTCTGGTGGATATCCAGTTAATGATGTTGTGAAATTTAATGGTGAAGAATATGAAATAAGAGTGTTTTTGTCTTTGGATGATTCAGATGCAAATTATTATATTAAGAAACCTTTAGAGTACTTTTTGAAAAAGACAAAAGGGAAAATAGTTCCTATTGGAATTGATTCTGGAGATAATTATTATTGTGTAAACAATGAAAATGGAAAAGTATATTTTTGGAGTTCAGGAGAAGACCAATATTATTGTATAGCGGATTCGTTAGAAAGATTTGTTGAAAATTTTAATTGATGTTAAATGTATATTAATGCGCTGGCTGAAATGGTTAGCGCATTTTTAAATTTTTACATATATTTCTACTCTGCCACATCCTGTCACCCTCCGGCGGTACACTTTAGACATCAAATAAAGTGAACAGCCAAAGGAGGATATGACTATGGGATTTATGGACAAATTAAAGGAAACAGCAGGAAAGGCTGCAGAGAAAGCCAGTGCTATGAAGGATTCAGCAATGGATTTTTATGGCAAGATGAAAGAAGCTAATGAGCAGAAGAAAGCTGAGAAGCAGGCTTATACAGCGGCTATGGAGCAGGAAGTGAATGAATATTCAGCGAAGCTGATTGAGAGCATTACTGCAGAGTATGCTGACGGTGGTGCAAAGTTCTGGGGAGAAGGCGACAGGGCTGCGATTGACAAGTTTACTAAGGATTATTATGAAATGCTTGTGCTTCCTGGCAGCAGACCTAACATTTCATGCCTTACAATGTCACCATACATTGATGAAAAAGCGATGAAGAAGTTTGCTGATAAGGGTGGTGTCGATTTGCAGGGCGCAGTTCCACACATTTTTGTTAAAGATGGCAATGATGCCGGTATAGTTATCACCGAGGATTTCATTGCATTTAAGTTCAGATATGAGAAGGACAGCAGTTTCTGGGTTAAGGGCAAGATTCCGACAGCCAGTATCAATACATTTGTAATGGAGATTAATGATTCTGCTGCAAATGTGATGGTTAACGGAGTTAAGCTGACTAGAATCAGCATTAAAGGCTCTTACAGACAGGATTTTATGTCACTTAATTATTATTTTGAGTGCCTTGGAAAGCAGGATTTCACGATTGACAGGCAGGAGGTCAATGACCAGATAAGAGCCAAGATTGGTGATAAGATATATGCGCAGGTTAAGAAGTACTTTATTGACGATGATGAGCAGCTTCTTTTCTATGCAGGAGGCGTAGACTCGCTTACAGCGGTGGATTATGTTGCGTGTACTGATAATCAGCTGATATTTGTGAACAGGGAAATGCTTGGAGCAACGGCTAATGTTAAGCAGTTTTATTTTGAAGATGTGACAAGCATGTCAACGATTCAGAATTCTACATCAAGTGATTTTCTGACGGCAGTTATTGATACTGCACTTACAGCTGCATTTAAGCTATGCGATTTGGAGGTTTCAGTTGCTGGTTCTAAAGAGGTTATCAATACCCTGTATCTTGCCGAGGCAACACGAATTATTGCAATCTATCATGAGATGAGAAAAAATGCTAAGAAAGCCGCAGCACAGCCTATTCAGGTTCAGACAGCTCCGGCGCAGCCTGACGCATTGGAGCAGTTGCAGAAGCTTGCACAGTTAAAGGATGCAGGAATTATTTCGGAAGAGGAATTCGCTGCGAAGAAAGCAGATTTGTTAAGTAAAATCTGATGTGGATAATAACTGAATATTAATAATAAACTCCCCATAAGCGTTGACTGCTTATGGGGAGTTGTTATTTAAATATTTTCTTAATAAAGCAACTGCATTTTTTCTATCTCATATTTCATTTCCTTAACAAATTCATCAGGGGCAATTACTTTTACCCATGAGCCCTGACTTAACAGGAACATTTTGATTCCGTTGCCGTAGACTTCCGCTTCGATGAGATATTTGTTATCATAGCGGTCAATTACTTTGGCGGTTGGCAGACGGTCAAGAATAGCCTGGAGTGATGGTCCAGTGAATTCAAATCTGATTTTTCTGAGTGGTCCCGGCCACATGAACTGGCTTCGTTTGCGGAGCAGTCCTTCATCAAATTCAACATTTTTAGGAAGTTCAAGCTTTTCCCTGTGAACGGTCATATCACAGATTCTGTCAATTCTGAAGTATGTAGGTGTATCAGATAATGTATCTTCACATTTATATGCAATCAGATAGAAGTAGTATTCACTGAACATTATTGATACTGGTATGATTCTGTGCTTGACTCTGTCACGGTTCATTTTGTAATAGCTGATTGTGATTGCCCGCTGTTCCTGAATGTAGTTGGAGAGTTTCCACACATTGTCAATCACGCTGTCGCAGTCTGAGCCGACTTCTTCATAGTTAAACATTTCTTTTGCAATAAGCTGTTCAAGGCGTTTTTTGTCTGAATAGCTTGTGTGCGTTTTCAGTTTTCCGATTATTGTGAGCAGTTCTTCATGGCTGAACGCCCTGCTTCCGATAAGCACTTTAGCTATGGCAAAAAGCTCTTTATTAGAAAACAGATTGTCCATCTCTAATGTGTAGCAGTGGTCTGAAGCAGAGTATTTTAACTCGGCATTGCCAAGGATATCGCGATAGTCGGCAAGGAATGCTTTCAAATCGTTAATATCTCTTGTTATGCTTCTTGTTGACACATTACTTTCGTCGGCGAGTGCGGCTACCGAGAGAGACTCACCCTTTAAAGCTCGAAACAGCAGTTTAAGGACTCTGTCAGCTTTGTAATTCTTATATTCATTATCCATATCCGATGCCTCCTGATATTGATTATACTATATTTTATAGACAATATGTTATATCAGATTAGCGACAAAGCCTGTCACAGTAAATTTATTCATAAATATTTTGCTGTGACACAGCATGTCAGTCTGGATTAATACAATGATTATATAAAAATTGAGGAGGAATGATGGATACGGAGCGAAAAATGAGTTATATCAATGAACGTAAAAGGCGGCAGCGCAGGGAACATAAGTTAAGAAAATTTACTACCTTATTTCTCATATACTGGGTTGGGTTTAGCCTGACTATTATGATCTTTTTTAAATACAAGATTAATGAATTGTACGAGCTTAACAGGAAGACACAATTACAGATTGAGCTGCTTAAAGAGCAACTTAATAATTACAATGAGAAGGACATCAGGAAAAGCAACGGTGGAAAGTATAATACTTGGACTGATGAGGTGTGTGATAATAAATAGAATATGCGGATTTATTAGATGGCGTGGGCAAAGGTCTGCGTCATTTTTTATTACAAAAATTTAGAGACTGACATATCGTGTCCAACCTAAATGTTACCATATATGTGTAATCAAAAGAACTTAAACATATATGAAGGAGGACAAAGCTATGTTTTGTAAAAAATGTGGAAAGGAACTGGAAGATAATGTCCGTTTCTGTAATTATTGCGGGGCGGAAGTAGAGAGCAAGGTTGTTGATTTTAATGAGGCGGTTGGCAATAATAAACCAGATAACAGTTATGCCAATGCAGGTGGACAGAAATATAATTATGAATACGTTATGCCACAGCAACCGGTTCAGGCATCAGCCGGACAGCCTGTAGAAGAAGATGTATCAATTAATATTGCAGGACATAAGATTAAGGGCAGACTTATAATGAAGATTGCTGCAATAGTGGCTGCAGCATGCTTCTTTTTTCCTATGTTTACAGTGTCATGTGCAGGGGTTAATGTTGGAAGTGTAAGTATGGCTGATTTAACATTTGAAACGGAAGATACAACCCAGGACAGCTATTATGATTATTATGACTCAGATGAAGAAGAAAATGGAACTGTAGGAATGATTGTATTCCTGCTTGCACCTATTTCAGCATTTTGCATATGCATGGTAAAGAATGAAGGAAAAGGCTGGGGAAAGGAGGCAGTTGCTGCATTTGGCTCATCTGCACTTGCGTTGATAAGTCTGTATTTTGTTATTACTAATACAATGAATGACGAATATGGTGGCTATGTTCAGGCAAAACCGATGTTTTCATATTATTTGTACATAATTGCTTGCGTTATAGGTGCGGTTGTGGGAATCATGATTATTAAGGAACATCAGAAAAAGATTACTGCAAATGCTGGAACTGTACAGCATGTGGAGAAGCCTAATGTATGGGTAAAGACCGCATTATATACAGTTGGAGAAACATTTGCAATATATGTATTGTTCTTCCTGCTTAGTGCGACTTTTTAAAATGTGATATTATCCCTATGGAATTTTCAATCACATAGTAATATAATATGTAAGCCACCAGTCCTGGGAGGGGTGCTGCGAAAGCGGTACTATCGGAGTCTAGGTTCAATCACTTTATTTTTCCCGTAGAACTCGCGATAGCTGGTGGCTTTTTTATTATGATGGAGTACAGATTTAACATGGAATTACTTGATATCGTTGATGAGAATGGAAAGCCGACAGGTGAGACTGTTGAGCGAAAGACTGCACATAGTGAGGGAATCAGGCATAGAACGGCACATGTGTGGATTGTAAGAAAGTCTGACGAGGGAGCAGAGGTACTGTTGCAGAAAAGGGCTATGAATAAGGACTCATTTCCTGGAAGATATGATACTTCTTCGGCGGGACATATTCAGGCCGGTGACGAACCGGAGGAATCTGCTATAAGAGAACTGCATGAGGAACTTGGAATTAAGGCTTCTGTTGATGATTTGCAGTTTGTTGATACATTTGTAATCCAATATGAAAAAGAATTTTATGGCAAGATGTTTAAGGACAGTGAGATTGCATTTGTCTATGTATACACAAAGCCAGTCAATATAGATGAACTTACATTGCAGAAGGAAGAATTGGACGGCGTTGAGTGGTTCAACCTAGAATATGTCTATGAAGAGTGCAGAAAGCATAATCAGAAATTCTGTGCACCGGTTGGCGGCTTGGAGATTGTAAGAAGGTTTGTAAGAGGTACCGGATTATGATTTCAAGAAATATGTACAAGACAGGTGCTGTGTTAATGACACTGGTGACAGCATTTACAGTGACAGGATTGTCAGGCTGTAAGAGCAGAACGGTGTCTAATGAAGTGACGACAGAGTATGACACACCAGATGATTATAATGATGAAAGACCGGGTGTAACATATGGAAATGTTGATGAGATAAGCTATTATTCACCCACAACCGGAAGTGAGCGCAAGGCTTGTGTATATCTTCCGAGAGATTATGATGAATCACAGAGTTATCCGGTTGTGTATCTTCTACATGGAATGAGCGGAAGTTATTCTGAATATAACAGAATTGGCGCTCTGTATGTTGCACAGAATGCAGTTGATGATTACAACAGGAATTCTGTGATTATGGTGAGTTTTACTGTATTCACAGATGCTGATGGTGGTCAGGAGTCAGACTATGATTTCTCTGAACTTACAGCAAAATATGATGCGTGTGAGTATGATGTTATTAATACTTTGATTCCTTATATTAACGAGCATTATTCTACCAGAACAGGAAGGGAGAATACGGCGATAGCAGGATATTCACTGGGTGGAAGAGAATCGCTTTTCCTGTGTTTTGCACATCCTGATGTGTTTGGATATGTAGGTGCATTTGCCCCGGTAGGAGGAGTGGTTGATACAGGAAGTGGAGAAAGAGTTTATGGAAACAAAGGATTTCTTCTGTCTGAACTTGTTAAGGATGGAGGACAGCAGCCTTTGGTTACTCTTATTGTAACTGGTGACAGTGATCCTTACTGTAAGCAGTCTGCCATTAATTATTCGGATTATATGACAAGTCATGGGATTAACCACATTTTCTATATAAGACCGGGAGCACATGAGGTCAGTGTATGGAATAATGGATTATACAATTTTATCAGAAGAATATTCTGATGCTTGAAGTTACGGCTGATATGTGAGATAATGTGCTGGGTTAGTCGGGTATAACATGCTGGCTGCCACACATAAAGACAGATTATGGAGGATTACATTATGTCAGATATACATAGCGTAGATGTTGAGGATGATCAGTTTGCATACCGTTATGATACACAGCTTCTGATTGACAGAAGAGATGAGGATTTGGATGAGGATGTTATTGCTGATTATATTACAGAGCATTTTGAAGGAAACTGCCTGATTGCAGCGGGTGATGAGGACCTAATCAAGATTCATTTCCATACTAATGAGCCATGGAAGGTACTTGAATACTGCAGCACTATTGGTGAGATATACGATATTGTTGTTGAGGATATGATTCGTCAGTCAGCTGGACTTCATGGCTGATAAGCCGCTTGTCATCAATAAACTGCCTGCCGGAGATAAAACGCTGGTCATCAATAAGCTGCCTGTCTGAGATAAATCATTCGTCATCGATAAACTGCCTGTTTGTATAAGGCAGGATTTGACGTGATACCTATAGGTAGTCGTATTGATGATAGATTTATAGGTTGAATTTCAGCGATTTTTGATATTTTAAGTGGATTTTATTATGAAATACCCATAAGATAGCATGTAAATGTTGTTTTATGGGTATTTTTTAGTTGTTTTTATTAGTTTAGGTATTTTTTTTAGGAAATATGCCTATAAGACAAGCAAAAAATATAAATTTATAGGAACATCAGGCCGTCGAGCCGGACGACAGGCCGTCGAGCCAGCCGACCCCAGACATTCAATACATTTGTGAAAATTCTGTTAAATAATTGACACAGATATGCCGATGAATTAAAATGTACACAAGAAGATTTAATATACTAATGATATGAATAATCTTGAATACATTTGAATGATAATGATTAAATAGATGCGGCTATTTATTATAATTGCTAAAGACGGGAGGAAGTTGCCATGAAACACAATTATAAGAGAATTACTGCATTAGCTGGTATGACAGCGTTGCTTGTTTCAATGCCGGTATCAGTATATGCAGGACAGATAAGGAACACATATACTGCTAATCTATCAAATGTTTTGGGGAGTGTTGATGTATCTGCTTTGAAGGAAAATCCAGTTGTTAAGGGAAGTAATATTGTGGTCGATTCTGATACAGATGACTGGGACGATATTACATCAAGAACAGCAGATGCTGCTGGTGTTAAGCTGTGGAAAGCAGCGGTTTCATCAGATTATTCAAAGCTTTATTTTATGTATGAAGGAACTGTTCAGACTGAATGGGACTACAGCTATATGGGAAGTAATCCTGTGAGTATTACTTATGCTGACGGAACAACGGGAATATCAGATAAGATTCAGTTTACTGGATGGAAAGACAGTGCACAGGCAAAGAATTCATGGTATGGGGATATAGAGAATTCGGAGACTGTAACTGTTAATAATGCACATGGTAATACAGCAGGACCTTATGTGGTTGAGACAGCTATTCCTTTTGATTTTTTTGCTAATTCGGATTTTAAGATTACATTTGCAGGAACAACTGTAGATATTAAGGATATTGAAGTATTAGACGGACAGAAGGTTGAAAAAGATGATACAGAAGCTGTGTATAACGGAATTGTTATAGATGGTGAGTTTGCTGACTGGGATGCCGTTAAGAAGTATAATGCAGTATGTCCTAATGATGCACATAATGAATGTATATCTAAGACAGCTATGATGTTTGACGGTGATTATGTATATGTGTATGTGAAGGATGGAACTGGCGGTGATGCTTCAGGAGCCGGAGCTCATAGTAATGGCAGGTATTCGATAACTACAGATCTGGGTTACGAACTTGTTTTTCAGCTTGACAGCAAAGGATATGTTAATGGTGTAGACGGTGTTGACTGCAGGCATGTTGGTAATCAGTGGGAAATAGCAGTTCCTAAGAGTGCCCTGCCAGCTTATAACAAGACAATATCATTTGGATTATACAGGTCAGAGCCTTTTATATCAGGAACTGCCAATATTAAAGATGATGGATCTTCGGATGATAAGATAATATACGATATCAGGTATGACGGATTGTATGGTGACTGGGAATATTATCCACACACAACGATTCAGTATTCTACAGCCGGAACACATCATAATATGGTTGATTCTGCAGGAGCATTATTCAGTAATGAAAGTACTGTTCTTGGACATGTGTATACAACTATGCCGGAGCATCTTAATGAAGCTGGAGGAGAGTTTACACAGGCAGTGACATTTAAATTTAATGACAGCTATAATCAGGTATTATATCCAAGATTTGTAACAGTTGACGAACAGGGAAATATTAACTGGAACCCTAAACGTGACAGACTTAGTGATGGTACATATGAATTCTATATGTTTGACACAAGTGCATGGGGAACATCTAAGAATATTAATGAACTTGATGATGCAGATATATGTTATGGAAAGATGATAGTTACAGTTGGAAGCAACAGGGATGAATGTGAGTTTTATTTTGATCTTGACAAGGTTGCTCAGAAACTTGGCTGTGATGTAAGTGATTTCAAGCAGATTAGTGCACAGTTTGGAAGACTGGGACAGGAATGGATTAATACAGCAGGTGCTTCATCTGGTGCATGGCTTGGACTTTTCATATGTATAGCTGGAACATGTGGAGTAGTTGTATATAAGAAAAAGAAAGGCAGCATACAGGTATAAGCGGAATGAACCCTATTATAGTAATTGCAATTATAATAATATGGCTGTATATACTTTCTGTAACGAAGAGAGCAAAGCTTCATGCATGGAGTTTCATGTGGGGAAGTCTCGGACTGTTTGTAATTATGATGATGACGGTACAGCCATTGCTTACAATGCCTCTTGCAAGATGCGTTGCAGCAATGGCAGGTATTGTGGGAGATATAACAGGTGCATTTACAGCATACTTTAAATACGGAATTATATTTATACATACGGGTGCATCGTCAATGACACTGCTTATTGATTTTGAGTGTTCGGGAATCATTGAAATCATGGCATTTCTGTCATTACTAATATTCTTTAATGTGTATAACTGGAGTGAGAAGCTGATGATAGGAATTGGTGGCTTCTGTTACATTATGTTATGTAATGTTTTAAGAATAGTAATGATATGTCTTGCGGTGCATTTTTTAGGCATGAATGCATATTATGTATTTCATACATTTATAGGAAGAATATTCTTCTATGTACTCAGTGTGTATCTGTATTTTTATGTATTTACGAAACCACAGATTGTTAAGATGAAAGTAGGAAACTTCTCATATGGTAAAAATAATTCTTAATTCATTTCTTTTCTGGGGCGGCTGGATAATTATACCGTTTATTATGGAAATTGTTCCTGCGTTAGGAAGTGTTTTTCTTCTTATAAGAAGGAATCTGAGACATAAACTCCATAAAAAGGAACTTGAGGTTTATCCAGAGATTACGCTTATAATACCGGTATATAATTCGGCTGATACACTATATGGATGTATCAGATCTATTAATGACAGTACTTACCCGAATGACAGGATAAGAATTTTTCTTGTTAATAATAAAGGAAAAGATAATAGTTTTGATATATATGCACAGTGTCAGCAGGAATTTCCAGAACTTCTGATGCAGTGGATGAATTCTGAACAGGGAAAGTCAAGAGCACTTAATCTGGCACTTTATAACAGCGATGGAAAGTACATTATCAATCTGGATAGTGATGGAATGCTTGAGAAGAATGCACTTGTCAATATGATTACAAGATTTGAGAATGATACGGCTATTAACTGTATGACAGGCTCTATTCTTACGGTGCCTGAACAGATTATGAAATATAAAGCGGGACCGTCAAGACTGCTCCGTGAACTTGAGTTTATGGAATATGCGCAGGCTTTTCTTGCGGGAAGAAGTTATGCGTCAGAGCTTAATTCCGTGTATACATTGTCAGGTGCATTTTCAGCGTTTAGAAAATCAGCAGTTCTGAAATCATGGATGTATAACACAGATACTATCTGTGAGGATACACATATTACATTCCAGATGAGGTATCTTCAGAAAGAACGGGTTGAAGTGTGTGAGGATGCACTGTTTTTTGTTGATCCGATTGAAAATGTTAATAAACTATATACACAGAGACAGAGATGGCAGAGAGGAAGCCTTGAAGTATCCAAGATGTTTATGGACAAGTCTTTCAAGGTAAAGAACCTTTTTACTAATATAAGTGTCAAAACTCTTTTGTATGACCATACATTTGCATTTCCGAGACTTATATGGTATCTGGCACTTATATGTCTGATTGTTGTGGGTTATTCTGGGAAAACGGTTATTCTATCTACAGCAATAATATTTGGTTTATATACGCTTATCGGATATCTGTATTTTATTGTTGTAGCATATTTCCTAAGAATTAATAAGGATATAAGAAGATATTACATGAGGCACTGGTGGTGCATACTGTTTCTGCCATTTTTTAATTTTGCTGTCTTCTTTATAAGACTTGCAGGAATTATTAACAGTATTGAAACTGACAGCTCATGGAAAACAATGAATCTGTCGGAGGAGTGCAGGGCATTTGCAGATGTGGTTAAAAGTGATTTCAGTAAGCCTGTTAATGCAATAAAGAAAGTAAGAAATGCACTTAATTATGATGTTGTAGAAGATAATAATAACAATAATCAGAGGGAAGAACATGGAAAAGAAGCTTAATAAGAAGCGTGTTAAGAAGAATAAAAAGCCGAAAAATGTGCTTGTTATCACAACTATTTATGTAATATGCTTCTCGGTTATTGCCGGAGTATTTGCATATACAAGGATTAATAAGTACGAAGAAGGAGTCCTTGAGGTGTGTGCAACACAGCAGGACGCTTATGTGCAGCTTGTTTTAGACCAGATTAATCTTAAAAGCAATCGTGATGATGAACAGATTATTAATGATATTCTTGGTACGATGAATTCATCTTCTAATAAATACTGGACATTTTCTAAGAATCAGTCAATCCTTTTTGTAAAAGATGTTCTTGAAACTAACAGGTATAAAGGTGTTACCACAGCTACATATTATGAGTCAGAGAGTGCCACGGAATTTCTTAATAATCTTCAGAATAACAGAGTTACTCATGATTTCATAGAAATTGATGGAAATAGTTATGTAGCATCAGGGGTTACATTTGAATATAAGAACCAGTCATATAAGCTGTGCCTGCTTACAGGCAGGAATGCAATTATGGATAATAACAGTTATATGCAGATTAAGATCCAGATGGAGACTTATGTGGTGATTCTGCTTTTTGTGCTTATAATAACAGCGATGCTGCTTGCACATAAGCTAAGACGGATGCAGAAGACGATTATTGAATCTGACAAGACGATTGCAGAACTTAACAGTATGGTTTCTAAGATGAATAAGAAACTTTTAGAGAAGGATTTGCATGATACGCGCAATAATGTCTGGGATAATACGGCAATCATGCCTTTTCTTGATAAATTAGTGGCAAGAGATATTTATCCCGTAACATTTATGCATATTGCATGTGCTGATAATAAAGAACGGGCAAAGTTTATAGCAAGAGCTAATTATATTCTTGATAAAAATGTTTTGAGATTTACATATGAAGATAATGATATTGTTCTTATATTTGTTGGAATGAACAGAAAGCATTCTAAGCAGAGCCTTCAGCTTTTAATGGAAAATTCAATGCAGATAATGTATGCAATTACTATTAAGAGCAAAGCGGATGCAGATAAGTTAAGAGTTAAGTATGAAGTCAGATAGAATAGACAGGTAATATAAGGGAGGCGGAATTATGGCAGTTAATATGTACAGGGAATACAGACTGAAATTTTACCTTAATATGAGACATTATATTATCATTAATGAGGTTAAAGGTGAAACTCACCCACATACATGGGAGTTTGCACTGGATATTAAGTTTTCAAGGAATTTATTTGTTGAATTTAATATATTTGAACAGGGAATTTCGCAGTTCCTTGAAAAGTACCAGAATAAGATTCTTAATGAGGCAGAGCCGTTTGATGCAATGATGCCGACACTTGAGAATGTTACTGATTATTTTGCGGAAGAATTTTTTAAGATTATATATAAGACAGGTGGCATGCTCACAAGAGTTGAGGCTAGTGAAACTCCTACAAGAAGCTATATTGTAAATATGGCGGAGCAGGAACGTAATTCAATATTGAATAAGAAAGCTGATGAAAAGATAATATCAGAGGTTATGGACGCAGTGCTGGATGATATTGTTAAGCAGTGATGTTGCTAAGACGGATTGGAGAAGAAGTTGAAAAAGAAAAATAAAGCAATTTACCTGCTGTTTCTTATGCCATTCGTGTATTTTGCAACAGCATGTTTTGTTATGTGGCTTGTAAAGACAAGTGGAATATATCCTTCTGGTTCGGATACTATGTATCATGTGTACAGAGGAGATTATGTATATAATGCGATTAAATCGGGCAACTGGTATCCTTTATATGATTCTGCATGGTATAACGGCGTGGAGATTTTAAGGTACTGGTCACCACTGCCTGCTTATGTTATGGCATTTTGCCAGTATCTTGCGGGTGGAAGCCAGTTTGGTGCATATCTTTTTTATATAGGGGGAGTGTGTTTTTTAGGTGCATGTGTATGGCCATTCATTGGAAGAGGCTTTAACAGACCATATCTGGGAGCATTTATTGGACTCCTCTGGTTCTTTATGCCTAATAATCTGTGTGCAATATTTATTGAAGGAAATCTTGCAAGAAGTCTGAGTATGATATTTCTGCCGGTATTCATATATGCAGTATATAAGTATTTATACAATCAGAAATTAAGATATATACCACTTATGGCATTTACATTTTTACTTATGGCATTGTGTCATCTTGGATATGCTGGAATGGTGGCTATAGCTGTGATTATATATGGAATTGTCTATATGATACAGAAGGGCAGAAAGAAGGCAGTACTTGATGTTGTAATATCAATGCTGTTTGGATTTATGCTGCTTGGAATATGGATGGTTGCGTCCTTAAGAGGTGGAATAACTTCACTTGATAATTCTGAAAATATGGCTAATTTCTTCCAGAATTTATGGACAACAATTAATCCTTTTGAAAGATTAACAAGAGGTTTTGAAAATTTCTATTTCGGATTTGCAGCTTTGGTTATTATTATATTTGGCATCTTTTTTGGATATAAGAAATCAAGAACAGGTTTTGTAACAGGGCTTATTATACTGCTTATGACAACTAAATCAGCATATGCCGTTTTGAAGCACCTGCCGGGAAGCCAGTATTTATGGATGTTAAGATTCATATCCATTGCATTATGTATGATTCTTATGAGCTTTCTTATGTGGGACAGGCTAAAGAAGCCTCTGGTTTTGATGCTTTGTGTTTTACTGGCGGTAGATACTATACCATCTTTAAGCCTTATTGTTGGTGAACATAATGATATATCTGTTCAGGAAAGAATGGCAGCAAGACAGGACAGTACTCTTATTTCAAATGCTCAGACAGTCACTAAGCAGAGACTTGCCCTGATGGACGAGAGCATACTGGGGGCAACCGGTTCATGGCTGGTTTCTGATTATGGTAATCCGGTTGATGCTACATTTGGTGCAGGAAGAGAAGCTGCCAATACATCTACAAATATAGTTAATCTTAATAAAGCATTTGCACAAGGCGGTTTTCTGTATGTATTTGACAGATGTTTAGAACTTGGTGATGATTCAGTCCTTATAAAAAAAACATTTCTTAAACAATATAATAATTCTTTGGAAGACCTTGAAGCTGCCGCAAATGTGCTTGGATATAAGAGAGTGGAACAAAACAGTGATTATATTCTTTATCATATTGAAACACCTGACAGCTGGGGTGTTGTCAGCAGTTACAGAGCAGTTGCGATAGGTTCTGGGGCAGCAGCAATATCAATGCAGTTCCCTGCGGTTGAAACAGTAGATTCTGCTAATCTTAATGATTACACATATGAAGAACTGGCGGGATATAAAGAGGTGTTCCTGAATGGTTTTACATATGATGATAAAGAAACAGCAGAAGACCTTGTACTACGCCTAAGCAGAGCAGGTGTCAAGGTGATCATATATGCCGATGGCATACCACAGGATAAGCGTACCCACAGTCAGAATTTCCTTGGCGTAACATGCAGTTCGATAACATTTCACAATGGATATCCGGATATGGATACAAGAATTGGAACGATATATCCAGATATGTTTCCACAGGGACATACTACATGGAATACAGTGTATCTTGATGGACTTGATACTGTGTGGGGAACTTTTTATGATAACGGATTAAATCTCGATTTTTATGGGACTGTGAAGAACGACAATATTATAATGACTGGCCTTAATCTTACATATTTCTATAGTCTGACTGATGACGTATCTGTTGGACAGTTGCTTAGTAATATGAGTGGTATATCATCAGAGGAACTTCCAGACAGAAAGATAGTTCCGTTAAAGGTGGAATACGGAAACAATGAGATTACAATTACATCTAATAATGATAATGTTAATACAACACTTGCATATCACGATATATTCAGCTCTTCATCGGATATAACACATAGGAATAATCTTATGTATGTGAATAAGGGAACAACTGTTATTAAAATGAGTTATCCGTATCTGTGGCAGGGGACTTTAGTTAGTGCTGCAGGAGTTGTGTTAATGGTTGTGTGGCTGATTGTTAAAAGAAGAAATGAACATAATATTTAACACAAACGCACCGGGAGCATGTTAGAGATACATACTCCTGGTGCGATTTATTTATGCACAATTAATTTAAGTTTTTTTACCGTACAAAAAGATATGCCGTATATCCCACATACATAAGAATACATGCAGCACCTTCCCATCTGCTCATTGTCTTCTTGGTATATGCGAAGAGAAATAATACAATTCCACAGGCAAGAAGCATGATACAGTCAATAAGTGATTCAGAAAGAATGTGAAGAGGCTGTATCGCAGCAGACATTCCTAAGATAAATAATATATTAAATATGTTAGAGCCGATTGCATTGCCAAGCGCAAGTCCGCTGTCACCTTTCCTTGTGGCAACTATAGAAGTTACAAGCTCGGGCAGGGAGGTTCCGATTGCGACTATTGTAAGACCTATGAAATTCTGGCTTACACCAAAGTTAGCAGCTATGATACAGGCTTTATCTACAACAAGATTACCACCGAATATTACAGCTATAAGACCACCGGCAATATAAAGCAGACTCTTAGGCAGAGGCATTATTTTACAATCCTCAGCTTCTTCCCTGTTTTTAAGTGCTGATATTATCATGCATGTGATGTAAGCTGCCATTCCGGCAAGGAGAATAATGCCTTCAATTCTTGAAAGTCTGCCATCAATAAACATAAAGCAAAGAATAGCAGTTATTATGATATTAACAGGCATATCACGCTTGAGAATGTCACGGTTAGTAGAAAATCCTGCGATAAATGCACAGATACCTACAACGACAAGACCATTAAAAATGTTAGAACCGACAACATTGCTGATTGCAATGTCATTACTGCCAGAGAGGGCAGCGTTAATACTAACAGATGCCTCAGGGGCACTGGTTCCCATTGCAACAATGGTAAGTCCTATGATAACGCTTGGTACTTTAAGGATTTTGGCAAGGGAAGAACTTCCCTCCACGAAGAAATCCGCGCCTTTTATTAATAGCACGAAACCGATGAGTAGCAACAAATATTCCATAATAAGCTCCTTTCTTGCGATAAAGGAATGGAATAATATAAAAAGAGACCTTTATCGCATCAAAAATGAATTGATAAAAGTCTCGTTAATTGTAATAATAACCGGCTGTTCAGCGTGATGACGATTACTATTGCACCGGATACGATGCTAACTACTCCCTCTTATTAATATTATACTAATATATATATGTAAATGTGTCAATTAAATATTATAATTCAGATTATTTTTCACAGAGTGATATAAAATACTCATGAATTCTTGTGTCACCTGAAAGTTCAGGGTGAAATGCAAGACCAATCTGGTTATTATATTGAACAGCAACAATTCTGTCATCAACAGCTGCAAGAACATCAACATTATCATTAACTGATGAAATGTATGGTGCACGGATAAATGTCATTGGAAATTCATCAAATCCCTTCATAGCAGCAGTTCTTACAAAGCTTCCTAACTGTCTTCCATATGCATTTCTTTTTACAGTGACAGGCAGAGTTCCAATATGTATACTGTTGTCATTGTCAATGTGTCCGGCTAAAAGAATCAGACCGGCACAGGTTGCAAGTGTTGGAAGGCCATCTGCTATTGCAGACTTAATTGTATCAAGCATATCCAGCTTTCTTAGAAGCTGTCCCTGAACAGTGCTTTCACCGCCCGGAAGGATAATTCCGTCAATACCTTCAAGGTCTTTTTTTTGACGTATTTCAACTACTTCATGTCCGATTTTTTCAATGATATGTTCATGTTCAATGAATGCTCCCTGTACAGCAAGTACGCCTATTTTCATATTATCTGCCTCTTTCTTCCATGATTATCTGGATTTCACCAGGATTAATACCAACCATGGCTTCGCCCAAATCTTCTGATAATTTAGCAATAAGTGCAGCATCTGTGTAATTAGTTACAGCCTGAACGATAGCAGAAGCTCTTTTTGCAGGATTTCCAGACTTGAATATACCGGAACCTACAAATACACCTTCAGCACCTAACTGCATCATAAGTGCAGCATCTGCAGGAGTAGCAACACCGCCGGCAGCAAAGTTTACTACAGGAAGCTTTCCATTATCATGTACATAGAGAACCAGGTTATATGGAACCTGTAACTGTTTTGCTTCCTCGAAAAGCTCATCATTTCGCATAGATGTTATCTTTCTGATTTCAGAATTCATCTTTCTCATGTGGCGTACAGCCTGAACAACATCCCCGGTACCAGGTTCGCCCTTTGTTCTTATCATGGAAGCACCCTCATTGATTCTTCTTAATGCTTCTCCTAAATCTCTTGCACCACATACGAAAGGTACTTTGAACTGGGTTTTATCAATATGATATATATCATCAGCAGGAGATAATACTTCGGATTCATCAATATAGTCGATCTCAACTGCCTGTAGAATCTGTGCTTCAACAAAATGACCGATACGGCATTTTGCCATAACAGGAATACTTACAGCATCCTGAATACCTTTTATCATCTTAGGGTCGCTCATACGCGAAACGCCACCGGCAGCCCTGATATCAGCAGGGATTCTCTCAAGTGCCATAACAGCACACGCGCCAGCGGCCTCTGCAATCTTAGCCTGCTCGGGAGTAGTAACATCCATGATTACGCCGCCCTTTAACATCTGTGCAAGACCTTTGTTTAATTCATATTGTGAATTTGTTGTCATAACTGACCTCCTTGAAAATGAATTTTATGAATTGATTTTCACATATAATATTGCACAACTGGTCATGAAGGAATATCCAATTTAATAAAAATGTCGCATGCCAGTATAAGGTCAGAATAGATCAGGAATATGGTCAGATGAAAACTGATTATAAAAAAATTGTCGAATTATGTCGTACGAAAACTGTCAGTCTGATTAGTAATCAGCAGCTTTTTGTATTATAATAGAACATATTTTAAAAATATGTAGGAGAGGGAAAGTAAGTGCGTAGGATTAAAAGTTTTTTGATTATAATATGTCTGCTAAGCATATATACAGCTTTTTTATATGGGTGTGAAAGAAAAGAAAGGTCAGACAGCCACAATAATGAGGCTGGATTGCCGGAAATAGTCATAGGAAGTGACAACTATCCGCCATATAATTATGTCGATACAGATGGCAATGCTACCGGAATTGATGTTGAGCTTGCTACGGAAGCATTTAAAAGAATGGGCTATAAGGCCAGATTCATATATATTGACTGGGAGGATAAGAAGAATCTTCTTGCTGACAGAACAATTGATTGTGCATGGGGAAGCTTTAGCATGGATGGCAGGGAGAATGAATACAGATGGGCAGGACCTTATATGATCAGCCGTCAGGTTGTTGCTGTGAATATGGAAAGTGATATATATTCTCTTGAGGATTTGGAAGGAAAGACGATTGCAGTACAGACTACAACAAGACCTGAGAAGATATTTCTTAGCAAGACTGATGAGCGTATCCCGGCTATAAGGTCATTAATAGCTTTGCAGAAAAGAGAACTTATATATCCTTTTTTAAGCAAAGGCTATGCAGATGCTCTGGCAGCTCATGAAACTGCAATATGCCAGTACATGGAAGATTATAATATTAAGTTCAGGATTCTTGACGAACCATTAGAGACAGTAGGACTGGGAGTAGCATTTGACAAAAATGATGACCGTGGGATAGAGAAGCAGCTTACAGAAATTCTTAACCAGATGAGGAATGATGGTACAGAGAAGAAGATAATCAGCAGATATATTTCTGATGCTGATAAATATCTGGAGGTGGACAGTTATGGGAAATAATACCATTACCAGAAAGAAAAGAAAAAGAATATGGCCGATTGAGATTATAGCAGGTCTGTTTATAATGATGATTGTGTTTTTTATTGCTGTAAATGTTGATATAAAAACTACACAGGAAACACTTTCAGATACTGCGCATTATATCAATGAACAGTGCAACAGCTTTACAAGACATAATCTTGCGTCAGAAACCAAGAGCCTGCTCAGGGTAATTGAAAGTGCGCAGCAGATAAAACATAATATCACATATGAACGCAGCCTTTCAGATAAAGATATATTTACAGAAGAATTTATCAAAAAGAATATGCAGGAATGTTATCTGACGGCAGTTATAATCATGGATTCAAAAGGTAATCTTATAGCACAGGAATATACAGATGAATATGGTGCAGATGAGCTTAACGAATATCTTGACAGTACTTCACTTATTGATGTTGTTGATAATACTGAAAAAACATACGCAATAAGAATTGACTGTGAAGATGGTTCATATGTTGACCTTGCAGCATGTGGTATGGCGGATTCAAGTGGGATAGTTGTTGTTTATTACCACACACCGGCAGAGTATGTTAATAATTACAATCTTTCATTTACACATATATTATCAGGTTATGATGACAGGGAAGATGGAAAGATTGTTGTTACAAAGGGAAATCAGATAATAGCGTCTAATGATGACAGTATGGTTGGTGAAGATGTTGACAAATATAATGTAATTAAGAAGATAAAGGAGACCGGTGCAAGTGGAAAAATAGTACATGCTGATAGTAACAGAAGGTGGGGCTCGCATAATTATGGTCTTATGGAACGTGGCAGAGATTATTATGTATATGTTTATATGCCGGAAAGAAATGTTTTTAAGACAACACCAAGAAATATGCAGTATACATTTGTTGCCTATATGTTTGCTGTACTGGTACTTAATATGATGCGCTGGAAAACGGTTCAGGGATATGAGCGTGAACAGTATGAAATGCAGCAGCAGTATGCAAAGACACTGCAGGAAAAAAATGAACAGCTACAGGAGGCAGTACGCCGAGAGGAAAAGGCTAATGCTGCCAAGACTGATTTCTTATCAAGAATGACACATGATATAAGGACGCCGCTTAATGGTATAATCGGATTGTTAAGAATTGATGAGAGCCATAAAGAAGATACAGATATGATTAATACTAACAGAAAGAAAATGTCAATAGCTGCTAATCATCTTTTATCACTTATTAATGACATTCTCCAGATGAGTAAGTTAGAGGATGGCCAGATTGAGCTTTCAAGAGAAATTGTGGATCTTAACAAGCTTGCAAAGGATATTATTACTATAGTTGAACAGCGTGCCTCAGATTCAGGTGTCAATCTTAAGTATGACAAGGTTGCAGGAAAAGTTATGTATCCATATGTATACGGAAGTCCTCTGCATTTACGCCAGTTATTTCTAAATATATACGCTAACTGCATCAAATATAATAAAGCAGGAGGAATGGTTTCAACATATTTTAAATGTATTGGAACACAGGATGGAATTGTTACATATGAATGGACTGTTACTGATACGGGAATTGGCATGAGTGAAGAATTTCTTGAACATATATTTGAACCATTTGTACAGGAAAAGACTGATGCCAGAAGTGTTTATCAGGGAACAGGACTTGGGATGGCTATTGTTAAGAGTCTGGTTGACAAAATGAATGGAACAATTAGTGTCACAAGCAAGGAAGGGGAAGGCTCAACATTTGTAATCAGAATTCCTTTCGAGATTGCAAGCAAAGTTGAAGAAATAACGGATGATAAGGAAAAAAGCAGTAATGATATTTCAGGAATTAAGATTCTGTTAGCAGAGGATAATGAACTTAATGCTGAGATTGCACAGACTCTTCTGGTGGATGAAGGCGCTAATGTTACTGTTGTAAGTGATGGTGAGCAGGCTGTCAGGGAATTTACAAGGTGTGCACCACATACATATGATGTGATTCTTATGGATATTATGATGCCAAAGCTTGACGGAATTGCAGCGACCAAAGCTATAAGAGCTATGGAAAGACCTGATGCTGTGGAGATTCCGATAATTGCAATGACAGCCAATGCATTTGAGGAGGATGCCAGAAAATGTGTTGAAGCCGGAATGAATGCACATCTGTCGAAGCCTTTACAGATGGATGTTGTAGTTGGTACAATTGCAGAGTATTATAAAAGATAATTATGCAGGATAAAGGAGTCTCTGCATAATACAATAACTGATAAAAGGGGATAGCTATGATATGTAGTAATTGTGGAGCAGATATAGGAGATAACGAGACTGCATGCCCATATTGTGGTGCTATGCAGTATGAGAATTCTGAACAGAAGTACATGAAAGACCTGTACAATCTGAATGAAGGAATGGAGAAACTGGATAAGAATACCAGAAAATACATCATAAAAAGTACCATGAAAAGTGTAGGTATAGTATGTGCGGCAATAGCGGCAGCAGTTCTTGCCGGAAGTATGTTTGGATATGGTTCATATAAGAGTATGTATAATTCTTCACATAACAGGAAAGAGATACACAAGTCATTAGATTGGTACAATAATAATATAGGTGAACTTAATTCATTATATGAAAAGCGGGACTATGCAGGCATTTCAGAACTGACAGATAGTTATAAGGGCAGTTCAAGTGTTTTGGAAAAGTGGAGTCATTACAATTTTATTAATATTTATGATTATTATTATAAAAGGGTGGCAGACATCTACATTATGGTTCATAAAGGCGAAAAACTGAGTGATTATCAGTTTGGAACAGGCTTTGAAAAGTCACTTGACATGATATATTTCATTAATAATAAAAACGGATATAATTACCGTAGGTATGAGGGCTGTACGGTAGAAGAAAAAGAAACTGTGGAAGGCTGGGTTGCAGAAGCACAGAATTATCTTAAGAATGTTGCAAAGGCGACGGACAAAGAAATTAATGATATGCTTAATGAATTGTATCAGAATGGCTATTATGATTACAAGCTTGGAAAGAGCTACGAAGAGTCATTTTATAAAAAATATAATGAGGGAGGGAACAACTGATGAAATGTAATAATTGCGGCGCACCTATACAGATGAATCAGAAGTTCTGTCCTAATTGCGGCTCACCAAATGTGGAATTTAAGAAGCATATTGATGATATGGAACAATATAATAAAAAGTTTAACAGCACGCGTTCCAAAGTAATTGGTAACAGCAAATGGTTTGTGAATTATATTGCACCAATAACAGCTCTTGTTATAACAATGACTGCACTTACACTGGCTATTATTGGTAAAAATTCAATGATTGGATATGATATAGCAAAAAAAAATCAGCAGAAATATTATTCATCCCATAGTGATGAAATCCAGACAAAACTAAAGCTTCTGTTAGAAGCAGGAGACTATGCAACTCTGTATAGTATGGATTATGTGGGAGATTGTTCAATAAAGGATAATGATGATAAATATGCATGGAATGATTTTTACAATGTCGCAGGTGATTATGTGTATATAAGAAAAGGTATAATAAGTATGATGGAAAGGAATAATTCATCATATTATGGCGACGAATATATGAATACGATTTCAAGGGCTGTTGCCGATATGGAAGATATTGTCAGCAGACGTTTAAATTTATCGTATCATAGTGTATCAAAAGAAAGTATTAAGTATATAAATGATATATATGAAAAATCACATGAACTGTTAAAGGCATACTGCAATCTGACAGATGAGGACATAGCCGGACTTCCTGATATGTCACAGGCAGATATACTTACACTCATTACAAGGAGGAGCTTTGAATGAGAAAAAAGAAGAAATTTAATATATCACTTCTGGCTTATGTACTGTGTGCAATTATGATTATTATTATAATCCCATGTGTTTCAGATATATCAGGTGATGTATTCAGGAGTAAAGGAAGAATGTCGGGCTATGAAGAAGACAGTCTTTATAATGATTTTATAGAAAATAATTATGAAGGACTTCTTGAAAAGACAGAATATAACACAGGCATAGGCAAAGATATTGATAAAGATACGCAGGACTACTATACATTTGCCATTGCATATAAAAAAGCTGTTGATTACAGGGTGTATGTGAATAATGGAGAAAATGAGAAAGCAGAACAGGTGGTTAAAGATATAGATAATGCACAGTTTAATAATGTGCTGTTTAAGGAAGCACTTGAAAATGTAAAAAAAATATATATTAGTAACGGACTGTCACAATAATGTGTTAATGTAATTGACTTTAAAAGAAAGATAACGAAGATAAACAGAGGATGATGAAGATGAGTAACACAGGAAGGAATAATATTATGACCGACAGGGTGTCATATTATTTTAAATCCCAGTGGAATATACTTCTGATAATAACGATATCTGGTCTTATATACAATCTCGGACTTCTTGCAGGTCCGTGGTTTGAAGGAAGAATGACAGGCTGTCTTGTTAATATACTTGGTGGAAAATCAACATTTACAGATATGCTTATTCTTGTAATATGTTATGTGATTGCAATTGCAGTAGTGCAGATATCAAGGTATATAAAAAGATTCTATGTAAGAAGATTCGCTAATAATGTTAATAAGAACATGAAAGAGGTTTTGTATAACAGCCTTGTACATAAGAGCAGACCACAGTCACAGGAAGAAGGAGCGGGAGATATTCTTACCAAGGCTATCCTGGATGTTGATGATTGTGCTGAAGGGATGAGAAAGTTCACGACTGAGATATTTGATACGGGTGTTGCACTTGCAGCATATGCAGGAATGCTTCTTTTCTATGACTGGAGACTTGGGCTTATATGTATGATATTCCCGCCAATATCTTATATCATTGCAGAGAAGATGAAGGCTGTTGTACAAAAGACAGGTGCAGAATATAAGGTACAGTCAGGAAGGCTTAGTGCGGCAACGCTTGAAAGAGCAGAAAATGCGGTTACATATCGTGTATATGGCTGTGAGCAGGAAAGAAAACAGGCGTATGAAGATAATCTTACAGCCTATGAAAAGTCGGCAGTAAGGGCTAATATATGGGGAACAGCATTTCCTCCGATATACAAGGTTATAGCACTTGCCGGAGTTATATTTATATTATATTTTGGAAGCAGAAATGTTCTGGGAACAGGCTGGAAAGAATGGGATATTGCTATTTTAGCTACATATGTATCATGCTTTGCAAAGCTTTCTAAGAAGTCCTCACATGCAGCAAAGCTGTTTAATGCAGTACATAAGGCACAGGTGTCATGGAAGAGAATCAAACCGCTTATGAAGCATGAAAATTATGAAGATGCGGATAACAGTGTAAAGTGTGACTCACTTGAAGTAAAAGGACTTACATTTGCTTATCCGGGAGGCCATGATATATTCGAAAATGTAACATTTGAAGCAGAAAAAGGCAGCATCATTGGTGTTACAGGTTCTGTTGCATGTGGCAAGTCAACTCTTGGAAAGGTGTTTTTATGTGAATATCCATATAAGGGGAGCATTAAGATTGCAGGCAATGAACTTTCAGAACTTGATGATGCGAAAAAGGCGGGACTTGCAGCATATCTGGGACATGATCCGGAATTGTTTAATGATACAATTAGAAACAATATTCTTATGGGTGATGATGAGGATGTGGCTAAGCTTCTTAAGGCAGTGTGCTTTGACAAAGAAGTAAATGATATGGAAAACGGACAGGACACTTATGTTGGGAATACAGGTGTGAGACTGTCAGGAGGACAGGCACAGAGACTTGCACTTGCCAGAACACTCTGCCATAAGAAGCCGTTAATTATATTAGATGATCCATTTTCAGCACTTGATAAGGACACTGAAAGAGAGGTATTTGCTAATATTAAAGAATACACCAAGGATTGTATTGTGATTCTTATTTCACACAGATTATATCTGTTCCCACAGATGGATAAGGTTATATGGATGGAGAACGGAAAAACCATAGCCGGTACACATGATGAGATTATGAATAAATGCCCACAGTATGCGGTTCTTTATAATGAACAGAAGGGAGGCGCATCTGATGAAGAATAAAAGTGTTGGCAGAGTTATATTGAACACAATAAAAGAAAAGTGGATGCTTACAGCAGGAATTGCAATTACTGTTGTTGGCGCAATTGTAATGGCACTGTTTCCACCACTTATTCTTGCAAAGATTATTGATACAGTTGCATCAGGTACAATGCCCACATTTTATATGGTTCTTATGTATTTCGGATTTCTTCTTGTAACCGGTTTTATGGAGAGTGCAAGAGAAACTTTTCTTACAGTATTCGGACAGAAGATTACACATTCATTAAGGAGTGCGTTGATGTATAAGTACAGCTGTCTTACAACAAGCGGTCTTACAAGTCAGGAGCCGGGAACTGTTGTTTCAAGATTCGTTGGTGATGCTGATACAGTTGAGAATTTGTTTACATCAGGAATTATCAGTATGTTTGCTGATGCCTGTAAGATAATAAGTATAGTTGCTGTTATATGGTTTAAGAATAAGGGACTTGCCATTGTGCTTCTTGTTATTCTTCCATTCCTGTTCGTATTCACAAGAATTATTCAGAAAAATATGCTGGCAGCACAGATTGAGAACAGAAGAGCTGTAGGAAGAGCATCAGGACATGTGCCGGAAACTCTTCACAACATAAGAACAATACATACACTTGGCAAGGAAAATTATATGGCAGAAAGATACGATGAATATATATGTGAAAGTTACGCAGCAGTTGAGAAAACTAATTTCTATGATGCAGTATATTCACCTGTAATTCTTACTCTCAATGCAATTGTTGTTGCTGTGGTAATGCTTTTTTCAGCATCAGGTAACCAGACAGTGCTTGCATTTTTTGGCATGTCAGCAGGTACAGCAGTTGCGGTAATTAATTATATTTCACAGATATTTGCTCCTGTTGAGAGCCTTGGTATGGAGATTCAGACTATACAGTCAGCAATAGCCGGAGTACATAGAATAAATGAATTTTTCGAGATGGATGAATTATCAGTTAAGAAGGATTCATACATTGCAGAGAATACAGCCATGGAAGCTGACAGTGATGTGATTGTCGATTTCAATAATGTAACATTTGCATATGATGATAAAAATGTTGTGGAGAACTTAAGTTTTTCTGTTAAGGAGGGCGAGCAGGTTACTCTGTCGGGAAGAACAGGTACAGGAAAGAGTACAATATTCAAGCTCCTTCTTGGGCTTTACGAGCCGGATAAAGGAAGCGTATCAATTGCAGGTCAGAAGGCTACGGCTATTCCGGATAGTGAAAAGAGGAGAATATATGGATATGTTGAGCAGACTTTTCATATGGTTCCAGGAACTGTCAAAGACCAGATAACACTGTATGATGTATCAATTACTGATGAAGATGTAATTGAAGCAGCTAAGGCAGCAGGTATTCATGATGCAATTATGGAACTTGACAATGGATATGATACTATATGCAAGCCGGAAGATTTCTCACAGGGACAGTGGCAGTTATTGTCAATTGCAAGGGCTGCAGCAGCAAAGCCTGAACTGCTTCTGCTAGATGAGATAACAGCTAATCTTGATGCTGATACTGAGAAAAATGTGCTTGATGCATTAAACAGGGTAAGCAAGAACAGGACTGTTATATCAATATCTCACAGAACTAATGCAAAAATGGGAAGAATTATAGAAATAGTTTAATTTTCCTTATGTTTCTACTGGCTTATTATGCATTAAAGAAGTATAATACCCATACAATATTATGTTCAAATGAGAAAGTTGGTATGTTTTATGAATAATAGATGGGTTAAATATTTAATGGCAGGTTCTGTTACAGTTCTTATGGTGCTGGTGATAATATTTATCATCAGGTCTGTTAAGGAGAACAGTCTTGTGGTGTCATGCCCTGATACTTTAGTTGTTGAGTATGGAAGTACTAATGATGAAGCGGATATTAATGAAACTATTAAGAAGAATGTGCTTGGAAAGAAAGATAATAAGACAGATATAGAGATTGAGGGAAATGTTGATGTCACAAAGCTTGGAAAGTATGACATTAAGATTGTTGCGTCAAGAAAGAAGAAACATATTTCTAGAAAAGTAGCAGTAAAAGTTGTGGATACTCAGGCACCTGTTATTAGTCTTTCAGGAGATACAGAGATTACCATAGAAGTCGGAAGTAATTATGAAGAAGCAGGATTTTCTGCAGTTGATAATTATGATGGTGATATTACAGATAAAGTGGAGACTTCTGCGGAGGTTGATACATATACAAAAGGTGATACTACAATTGTATATTCAGTTAAAGATTCTTCTGGTAATGAAGCATTTACAGAACGTGTTATACATGTAGAAGATACTACAGCTCCACAGATATCACTTACCGGCGGTGAGGTGTATTATATCAGGATGGGAGATACATATAATGAACCGGGGTATACAGCTGTGGATATATGTGATGGAGATGTAACTGATAAGGTATCAGTATCTGGGAATGTTGATACAGCTAATGCAGGAAAATATACAGTAACATACAATGTATCTGATAATTGTGGTAATGAATCTGAAGTGCAAAGAACTGTGAAGGTAGTTGCACCAATGTCAGATGATGCAGTTAATCCGGGTGATAAGGTTGTTTATCTGACTTTTGATGATGGCCCCGGACCATATACAGAAAAGCTGCTTGATATTCTTGACAGATATAATGTTAAGGCAACATTTTTTGTTACTAATGGAAAACCGGATTATCAGAATCTTATTGCACAAGAAGCACAGCGGGGGCATACTGTTGCAATACATTCAGCATCACATGATTATGCAAAGATATATCAGAGTGTAGATGCATATTTTGCAGATTTTGACGAGATGAATAGTATTATAACTGCACAGACTGGAAAAGCAGCAGATCTTGTAAGATTTCCAGGTGGTTCTAGTAACACAATAAGTAAGAAATACTGCTATGGCATAATGAGCCAGCTTGTATGTGCTGTTGAGGAACGTGGATTCAGATATTGTGACTGGAATGTTTCTAGTGGAGATGCAGGTGGAACAACAAGCACATCACAGGTTGTGGCTAATGTTATAGCGGGAATTAAAGGTAATAATGTATCAGTAGTTTTGCAGCATGATATAAAGAATTTCAGTGTTGATGCGGTTGAGCAGATAATACAGTGGGGGTTATCGGAAGGATACACATTTTTACCTATAATATCAACCACACCAATGTCACATCATGGCGTTAACAATTGATTTTAAAGTAACTTGAACTATATATATTAATAACTGGTGGATTTGCTATTGGTATTGTGATATAATTTTATTATATTGGAAGTACGGACGTATATGAGGAGAGAAATCGTTATGGGAGGCTGTTATCTTGGAATGGCAGGGCATGATGTGTTTAACAATAGAGTGCGTGAGATTGTGAACACTAATGAACACAGGGTTGTTCTATTAGCTCTGGACATAAGTAATTTTAAGTATATTAATGATTTTTACGGTATGGATGAAGGCGACAAGGTTATGCAGGATATTGCAGACTTTTATTTTATTAATGAACCATTGTGCCTTGCTTCACACGGAATCGGGTTTGACCAGTTCAGGGGTGCCTATAAAGCTGATAATATGACGGATGAAGATGTAGTAGAATATATTGCAAGAAAGAACCGCATTTTCGAGAAAGAATTGTCAGAAAGATATCCTCTGGTGTATCAGCATGTTTATGTTGGATTATATTTTTATGATGATCCATCACTTGATGTACGTATGGCGGTTGACCGTGCTAATCTTGCAAAGAAGTCAACAAAAGGAAGATTTGACATTCCATGTTGTGTATATTCAGCGGATAATTGCAATGAATATCTTGAACATATGGATATGTCTAATGAATTTGTGAGAGCGTGCGAGGAAGAAAGAATAGAAATTTTCCTTCAGCCTAAGATATCCGTATCGCATAATTGTGTTGCAGGTGCAGAGGCACTTGTAAGAATGAAGACAAGAGCAGGCGAGCTTGTTTCACCAGCCAGATTTGTTCCAGTGCTTGAACATACAGGAATGATAGGAAAGCTTGATGACATTATGCTTGATAAAACCTTTGCTTTCCAGAGACAATGCATTGATAAGGGAATTAAGCCTGTTCCTGTCTCGGTTAATATATCAAGGCAGAGATTTACAAGTGAAGATTTGTTAAAATATATGCTTCGGCTGCAGGATAAGTATCAGATTGATTCATCACTTGTTGAACTTGAGATACTTGAAACAATATTTATTGATGCACTGGATGCTATGATTGATGTTATTAATGCATTAAGGGCAAAGGGATTTAAGATTAATGTTGATGATTTTGGCTCGGGATATTCATCACTTAACCAGATTGCCAATATTCCTGCTGATATTATAAAATTTGACAGAGTATTTGCAAACAGGTCATTAAAGAGTAATAAAGGAAGACAGGTTATAAAGTCACTGATTGAGATGCTTAAGATGGTAGAATATGAACTTGTATTTGAGGGAGTTGAGACTAAAGAGGAACTCGATACAGTTGTTTCTTATGGTTGTGATGTTATACAGGGATTTTATTTTGACAGACCACTTCCTGCTAATGAATTTGTTAATAAATATTATACTGGCAGCAGGGAGATTACTAATGGGACATAGTACGGACATTAATGAGAATGAACATTTGCAATATATTTTTAATGACTATAAGAGTGGTATAGAACATGGGATTCTTGTTGCTAACCTTACATATGAGCTTGCTAAGAGACTTAAGCTTGATGAACGGGAATGTTATGAACTCAAGATTGCCGGAATGATGCATGATATTGGAAAACTTAAATTATCAGAATACTTATATGGCAGAAATTCGGGCGAATTATCAGTCGAAGAGATGAAATATATGAGAATGCACTCTAAAATCAGCTTTGATGTATTGAAAAATTATGATTATTCAGATAATATAATGAAAGTTGTTCTCTATCACCATGAGTGCTACGATGGAAGTGGTTATCCTGATAATCTTAAGGGGACAGATATTCCATTGGGTGCAAGAATTCTTAAGGTGACAGATGAATTTGCTGCGCTGATATCTGAACGGCCGTATAGGAAAGCATTTGACATTGATACGGCTGTGAATATTCTTATTGAAGAGATTAAGAATCTTGATATGAGAGTATTTATTGAGTTTCAGCGAATGATTCACGAGGAAGAAACATTTGAGATAATAAGAAATAGTAAGGTAGACTTAGAAAATCTTAGTCTTAAAGATATTCTATCCTTCGCAGATTAGTATTTAATTACAGGAAAGAGGTAAAGTAAGATGGCAGAGTCAATGGTTGGCTTAAAGAGATCGCACAGATGTACGGAGGTTTCATCAGCTGATATTGGTAAGAAGGTTACTGTAATGGGTTGGGTTGCCAAGAGAAGAAATCTTGGTTCACTTATTTTTGTTGATTTAAGAGACAGAAGTGGAATTCTTCAGATTCTTTTTGATGAAAATATAATTGGTAAGGAAGGCTTCGACAAGGCATATACACTTCGTAATGAATTCGTAATCGCTGTTGAGGGTGAAGTTATTAAGAGAAGCGGTGCCGTTAATGAGAATTTAAAGACAGGTGACATTGAGATTGCTGCAAAGACTTTAAGAATTCTTTCAGAGTCAGAGACACCTCCATTCCCAATAGAAGAAAATATCCAGACTAAGGAAGATATCAGACTTAAATACAGATGTCTTGATCTTAGAAGACCGGATATCCAGTCTAATATTATTATGAGAAGCAAGGTTGCAACTCTTACAAGAGCATTTCTTGCAAAGGAAGGTTTCTTAGAGATTGAAACACCTATGCTTACTAAGTCTACACCAGAGGGAGCAAGAGATTACCTTGTACCAAGCCGTATTCATCCAGGTAAGTTCTATGCACTTCCACAGTCACCACAGCTCTTTAAACAGATGCTTATGTGTTCTGGATATGACAGATATATGCAGATTGCAAGATGTTTTAGAGATGAGGATTTAAGAGCAGACAGACAGCCTGAATTCACACAGATTGATATGGAATTATCATTCGTAGATGTTGATGATGTAATTGATGTTAATGAAAGACTTCTTGCATATCTTTTTAAAGAAGTTCTTGATGTTGATGTAAAGCTTCCAATCCAGAGAATGACATGGCAGGAAGCTATGGACAGATTTGGTTCTGATAAGCCGGATTTAAGATTCGGTATGGAATTACAGAATGTATCAGATATCGTTAAGGACTGCGGATTCGGAGTATTTACAGGAGCACTTGAGAATGGCGGTTCTGTAAGAGGAATCAATGCAAAGGGACAGGGAAGCATGCCTCGTAAGAAGATTGATGCACTTGTTGATTTTGCTAAGGGATATGGTGCAAAAGGTCTTGCTTATATTGCAATTCACGAAGATGGTTCATATAAGTCATCATTCGCAAAGTTTATGACAGAGGATCAGATGAATGCCCTTGTTAAGGCTATGGATGGTGAAGCCGGGGATCTTCTTTTATTCGCTGCTGACAGAAATAAGATTGTATGGAATGTACTAGGTGCTTTAAGAGTAGAACTTGCTGATCAGATGGGACTTCTTGATAAGTCTGATTATAAGTTCTTATGGGTAACAGAGTTTCCACAGTTTGAATGGTCAGATGAAGAAGAAAGATTTGTTGCAATGCATCATCCATTCACAATGCCTATGGATGAAGATCTTGATATGCTTGAAACTAATCCTGGTGCAGTTCGTGCAAAGGCTTATGATATTGTTCTTAACGGAACAGAAATCGGTGGTGGTTCAGTAAGAATCCATCAGGCTGATGTTCAGAGCAGAATGTTCAAGGCACTTGGACTTACAGATGAAGTTGCTAATGAAAAGTTCGGATTCCTGCTTGATGCATTCAAGTATGGTGTTCCTCCACATGCAGGACTTGCTTATGGTCTTGACAGACTTGTAATGCTTATGGCTAAGAGAGATTCAATCAGAGATGTTATTGCTTTCCCTAAGGTAAAGGATGCATCCTGTCTCCTTACTAATGCACCTGATGTAGTAGACGCTAAGCAGCTTGATGAGCTTTCAATTAAGATTGAAGAAGAGAAAACTGAAGAGTAATATATAATAAAAGCCCTGCACTCATATGAAAGTGCGGGGCTTTTATTTATGATATTTATAAAAATGTTATTTAATAGTAATCTGTTCAACAGATGTATCAGCACCGCTTGTACTTACTCTGTAAAGGACCCCCTGATCTTCATAATACTGGAAAAATGTGTATTTTGATGTGCAGTGAATGTTGGTAATATTGCCTATAGCAATAGTTTCAATCTGCGTTCCATCAATATTCATCCTGTAAAGTCCGGTCATTCCATCTGTGCTTTCCACCTGAAAAAATATTTTGTTGCCATAAACATTATAATTAACGACTTTGTTTCCTTTTTCTCCATATAATAATTCAAGAGTTTTGTTAGATGTATTAAGTCTTACAAGTGAATAGTTCTTGCTTAAGTCAATGTAATATGCATAGCCGTTCTCAACATCTGCAAGATATGAATTGCAATCATATAACACAGAGGTCTTATCAGTTTTGGTATCGTAACTTAATATGTTATGTTTTCCGGCAGGATCAGAAAAATATATTGTTCCGTTATGGACGCACGCAGGTGAGTAAGGTGTGTCAGAAATTTTGGTATCTTTCTTTCCTGCAATGTCTACTTTATGAAAAGCCAGAGGTGTTGTGTCACTATAATGCTGGTAGTATAACGAGTTACCGGATAAGGCTATTGTTCCGGAAAGACTGTCGTATAATGCTTTCAGTGACTCACCGTTTAAGTCACAGCGGTAAACACCGAATAGCTGTCCCCTGAATATTGTTCCGATGGTTTCCTGCTTGAAATTATTCTTGACATAATATATGTAACTGCCACAGACATTGATTGATGCAACACTGTCATCATTTAATTTCATGGCATTAGTGCAGTCTGAATTCATTACATATAATTTGTTGTAATCGTATGGATTGGCAAAATATATTTTGTCATTGTATTCGCAGAACAAGCCTCCGTTATTGAGGTTACCTGCTGAATTGCCGATAGCATTATCGCTGTTGTATATGATGCGGCTGCTTCGGATAGATAAAAATATTGATACTGCGAGTAATAATCCTATTATGGTTATTACACTTATTGTGATGGCTTTTTTCATATGTTATCACTACTCCCTTATGAACATTATTTAAGAACATTTTCTTAAGTATAACATAAAGTACATTTATTGCATATCATTAAAAATGTGATACAATAAGAACAATACATCGCTTTAAAGAGGAGAAGTATATGTTAGATCTTAATGAAATACGAAATAATATTGATAAAATCGACAGTCAGCTTGTTGAACTGTTTGAAGAGAGAATGAAACTGACAACTGAGGTTGCAGAATATAAGATTGAGACAGGAAAGAAGGTTCTTGATCCGGCACGCGAGAAAGCTAAGTTGGAATCAGTTAAGAAGCTTGTCAGGAATCCCGATAATGTTCATGCTATTGATGACCTATTTGCACAGATTATGGCTAACTCGAGAAAGAATCAATATATGCTTCTTGAAAAGATGGGGCAGACTTTAAGAGAACCATATGAGGCAATTGATGAGATTAATAAAAAGAACTGTAAGGTTGTATATCAGGGGGTGCCGGGCGCATATTCATACGCTGCCATGATTAATTTCTTTGGTAAGGATGTTGATAATTTCAATGTTCCTACATGGAGAGAGTGCATGGAGGCAGTTAAGCTTGGAAAGGCAGATTATGCGGTACTTCCTATAGAAAATTCCAATGCCGGAATTGTTGCTGATGTGTATGATCTGTTACAGGAATATAATAATTACATAATAGCAGAAACTTATGTTAAGATTGAACATTTGTTGCTAGGACTTCCGGGAACTGACCTTGAAAATGTAACTGCTGTATATTCACATCCACAGGGACTTATGCAGTGTGACAGATTCTTAGATACTCACAAGAGCTGGCAGAGAATCAGTCAGGCTAATACAGCACTTGCAGCAAAGATGATTTTTCAGGAGCATAATAAGACTCATGTTGCCATTGCGAGTAAGGAAGCAGCAGAGCTTTATGGTCTTGATATCTTAAAGTCTGGAATTACAGACCAGGAAGGCAATACAACAAGATTTGTTATTGTTACTAATACAAGAAAGTTCGTTAAGAATGCACAGAAGATGAGTATTGTGTTTGAAACAGCCAATGAAGCAGGCACTTTATATAATCTTTTAAGCCATATTATATATAATGGGCTTAATATGAATAAGATTGAATCAAGACCTATTGAGGGGAATGTTGAAGGAAAGAGTTGGAATTTCCGTTTCTTTGTTGATTTTGCGGGTAATATTGATGATCCAAGAGTTATGAATGCATTAAGAGGCATTGAAGAAGAAGCTGAATCTATTAAGTTGCTAGGAAATTATTAATGTGTTAGAATTATAAATATGTCGTCAGACAATAAGCTATTAGATAAGTGAGGGAATTAAAGTGAATTTAGAAGAGGCAAAGCTTAAGCTTTCAAAGTACGGTCAGGAACAGATATTGAGATATTTTGATGAATTATCAGATGATGAGAAGGCAGCACTTCTTGAGCAGATTGATAAGACTGATATGGAAGTTTTATCTGCAATTGAACATAAGTCTGAGCTTGTTAAGAAAGGTGAGATTACACCTCTTGATGCAATGGAACTGGATGAGATAAAAGCTGATTATGATACATTTAAGAATACAGGTGTAGAGGCAATTAAAGCTGGAAAGGTTGGCGCAATTCTTCTTGCAGGCGGAATGGGAACAAGACTTGGTTCTGATAATCCTAAAGGAATGTATAACGTGGGAGTTAACAGGGAACTTTATATATTCGAGTGCCTTATTAATAATCTTATGGATGTTGTTAAGGAAACAGGTACATATATACATTTATTCGTTATGACTAGTGAGAAGAATAATGATGCTACAGTTTCTTTCTTTGAAGAGAAGAACTTCTTCGGATATAAGAGTGAATATGTACATTTCTTCAAGCAGGAGATGGCAGCAGCCACTGATTATGATGGCAAGATATATCTTGAAGAGAAGGGAAGAATGGCTACATCACCTAATGGCAATGGTGGCTGGTATATCTCTTTAAAGAAGGCTGGATTAACAGAGGTTCTTGAGAATAACGGAATTGAGTGGCTTAATGTATTCGCTGTTGATAATGTTCTTCAGAGAATTGCAGACCCTGTATTTATCGGCGCTACAATTGAAAAGCACTGTGCAGTTGGTTCTAAGGTTGTAAGAAAGGCAGCTCCTGATGAGAAGGTTGGTGTTATGTGTCTTGAAGATGGCAAGCCTTCTATTGTTGAGTATTATGAACTTACTAAAGAGATGATGGATGCTAAGAATGCAAAGGGCGATCCGGCATATAATTTCGGAGTTATTCTTAATTATCTGTTCGGGGTTTCTGACCTTGAAAGAATTGTTGGAAAGAATCTTCCATTACATATTGTTGAGAAGAAGATTCCATATATTGACGAGAATGGTAATCTGGTTAAGCCTGAAAAGCCTAACGGATATAAGTTCGAGAGTCTTGTTCTTGATATGATTCATGAGCTTGACAGTTGTCTGCCATTCGAAGTGGTAAGAGAAAAAGAATTTGCACCAATTAAGAATGCGACAGGTGTTGATTCGGTTGAATCAGCAAGAGAACTTCTTAAGAAGAATGGTGTTGCAATTTAGTTATTTTTGTTGTATGTTATTAATAAGTACTGTACAACTGGCGGAAGATGCCTTATAGGCATTGTGGGATAACCCACAGGGAGTACAGTTTATATTAAGAAAAGCCGACCGCCTGGGCAACGTTAAGCTATAAGCTGCGTTCCCAGACGGTCGTTTTTTTGCATTTGCTGCATGTGGCAAATTAGTAGTGATGGGAATAGGAGTGAAAATTCACAATCATGTTTGCATGGATTGGGGATTTTTTACGGATATTCCCATCGCTACTCGCGAAAAGAACCATGATGAGCGAACGCAGTCATCACATTTAACAGGAGGTCAGTTATGACAATTAAGAACCTTTCAGAGGAATTATCAGGATGTGCTTATCCGGGCAGAGGAATTGTTGCCGGTATGTCAGAGGATGGTAAGAAGGCGGTTTCAGCTTACTTTATTATGGGAAGAAGCGAGAGCAGCCGTAACCGTGTATTTGTACAGGACGGAGAGGGTATCAGAACAGAAGCTTTTGACCCATCAACACTTTTGGTTGCACCAGAGCTTATTATCTATGCCCCTGTAAGAGTACTTGGCAATAATACTATAGTTACTAATGGAGACCAGACTGATACGGTTTATGACGGCCTTTCAGAAGGTAAAACATTTGAGGAATCTTTAAGAGTAAGAAAATATGAGCATGATGCACCTAACTATACTCCAAGAATTTCAAGTGTGCTTCATATTGAGAATAATGAATATTCATATGCAATGTCTATATTAAAGAGCCATAATGGTAATCCTGACATCTGTGAAAGACACACATATACATATGATGCAGCATTTGCAGGAGAAGGACATTATATCCATACATATATGGGTGATGGCAATCCACTTCCAAGCTATGAGGGAGAACCTACATGGGTTAAGATATCTGGTGATATCGAAGAATTCACACAGATGATATGGGATAATCTTAATGCAGATAACAAGGTTTCACTTTTTGTGAGATATATTGATATTGCTACAGGTGAATATGAAACAAGAATTATTAACAAGAATGTAAAGTAATTAAATTAAGGAGAAAGAATATGAACGAATTTCAGTTAAAATACGGATGCAACCCTAATCAGAAGCCTTCAAGAATATTTATGGAAGATGGAAGAGACCTTCCTGTAGAGATTCTTAACGGCAGACCGGGATATATTAATTTTCTTGATGCATTTAACGGATATCAGCTTGTTAAGGAGTTAAAGAAAGCTACAGGACTTCCGGCAGCAACATCCTTCAAGCATGTATCTCCAGCAGGTGCTGCAGTTGGACTTCCTCTTACAGATGTTGAGAAGAAGATTTACTGGGTTGATGAAGCAATCGGAGAATTAAGCCCAATCGCATGTGCATACGCAAGAGCAAGGGGTGCAGACAGAATGTCATCTTTTGGTGATTTTATATCATTATCAGATGTATGCGATACTGCTACAGCAAAGCTTATCCAGCATGAGGTTTCAGATGGTATTGTTGCTCCTGGATATGAGCCAGAGGCACTTGAGATATTAAAGGCTAAGAAGAAGGGCAATTACAATATTATTAAGATTGACCCTGAGTATAAGCCTGAACCAATCGAGAGAAAGCAGGTGTTTGGCGTAACATTTGAGCAGGGAAGAAATGAGTTCGTTATTGACAAGGAACTTTTATCAAATGTTGTAACAGAGAATAAGGATATTCCAGAGTCTGCTAAGATTGATATGATTATTGCACTTATAACACTTAAGTACACACAGTCTAATTCTGTATGCTATGTAAAGAATGGACAGGCAATTGGTATCGGAGCAGGACAGCAGTCAAGAATCCACTGTACAAGACTTGCAGGACAGAAGGCAGATAACTGGTATCTGCGCCAGAATCCAAAAGTCCTTAAACTTCCATTTAAGGATGGTGTAGGTCGTGCTGACAGAGATAATGCTATTGATCTCTATATCGGTGATGAGTATGAAGATATTCTCAATGACTGGGAGAGAGTATTCACAGAGAAACCATCTGTATTTACAACAGAGGAAAAGAAGGAATGGCTTGCAGGCAACACTGATGTAACAATCGGTTCAGATGCATTTTTCCCATTTGGAGATAATATTGAGAGAGCATACAAGTCAGGTGTTAAGTATGTAGCACAGCCTGGCGGCTCTGTAAGAGATGATCAGGTTATAGAAACAGCTAATAAGCGTGGAATGGCTATGTGCTTTACCGGAATGAGACTGTTCCATCATTAATACAGAGTCAGTACATAAAAATGTTGATAATTACTCATATTCATTGACTTTAGAGGCCTTATTTGTTAAAATTTACTCAATCAATACATGTAACAATTGAAAAAGAGGTGGTTTAAGCATGAAGATTCAAGATTTTGCTGATATGGAGAAGTTTGAATCAATTATGTCTGACTGGGCTGTGGCAACAGGATTAGCTACGGTTGCAGTTGGAGCTGATGGAAAGTATATTTCCGAGTGTTACAACTTTACAGATTTCTGTATAAAGCTTACCAGAGGAAGTAAGGAAGGATGCAGAAGATGTGAGAAATGTGATGCTGAAGGACAAGGTGTATATCATTGTCATGCTGGACTTGTGGATTTTGGTATTCCGCTTAAGTTAAACGATGGTACGGTACTTGGCTCTGTAATCGGAGGTCAGGTTTTACCTGAGCATCCGAATGAAGAGAAATTCAGAGGTGTTGCAAGAGAACTGGGGATTAATGAGGATGAGTATATTGAGGCGTTAGGAAAAGTTACAGTAAGAACAGAGGCAGAGATTAATGCAGCAGCTAACCTGCTAGGAGCAGTACTTAATAATTTTATTAATTCAGAATATAATTCTAAGTATAATGGACAATTGATTACAAAGCTTACAAGTGGTGTTAAGAGTTGTGAAGAATATGTGAGAGATATCAAGGAGAATACCAAGCAGCTTGATGGTATCCAGAGAAAGCAGAATATTCTTGCACTTAATGCATCTATTGAGGCTGCAAGAGCCGGCGAGGCGGGAAAAGGCTTTTCAGTTGTAGCATTAGAGGTAGGAAAGCTTGCTAAGAGCTGTACAGATCTTAATAACAGAATAACCTCAACTGTAGAAAATATATATGATGTTATACATAATATGGCAGATATAGGTAAGAGATAAAGAATACCAGTGGGTAATTACATATAGCGAATGTCAACTGCAAGATGCAATTTGTTGACATTCGCTATTTTCAGTTCTATAATCAAATAAAAATTTTAAAAAGAGGTATATCAATTATGACACCATTAGAACTTGCTGAAGAGATTATTAATGGAAGAAGAATTACAAGGCAGGACGACTTATCCTTTTTCCTGGATTGCGATTTGGATGAACTTTGTGAAGGGGCAGACAGGATAAGAAAGCATTTTATTGGAGATAAGGTTGATTTATGTTCTATAATTAATGGAAGAAGCGGCAAATGTCCAGAGGATTGTAAGTACTGTGCACAGTCAGCGCATAACCATACAGATTGTGAAGTGTATGATTTTCTTCCGGAAGAGGATATTGTAAAAGCGTGTAAGCTGAATGAGTCAGAAGGTGTTGACCGTTTTTCGATTGTTACAGCTGGAAAAGCTCTTACTGGTAAAGAATTTGAAAAGGCTGTTCATGCTTATGAGACTATGAATAAAGAATGTGATATTGAGCTGTGTGCATCTATGGGGTTTCTTAATGCAGAGCAGCTTCACAGACTTCATGAAGCGGGTGTTACCAGTTACCACCATAATATTGAGACTTCAAGAAGAAATTTCCCTAATATATGCACTACACATACATATGATATGAAGATTGAAACTTTAAAGCTTGTAAAAGCAGAAGGTATGTGGGCGTGTTCAGGTGGCATAATAGGAATGGGTGAAAGCTGGGAAGACAGACTTGATATGGCGATAAGTCTTGCGGAAGTCGGAGTTGACTCTATCCCGCTCAACACACTGATGCCTATTAAGGGTACACCGCTTGAGAATGAGAGAAGGCTTACAGAGCCTGAGATATTAAGAACAATTGCATTCTTTAGATATATTAACCCGGAGGCTGATATAAGACTTGGTGCAGGAAGAGCACTTCTTACAGGAGATGGAATTAAGGCATTTCAGTCTGGTGCGTCTGCTACTATTACAGGTAATATGCTTACTACTGTTGCATGTGCTACAATTAGAAGCGATAAAAATATGTTAAAGGAAATTGGAAGAGAGACAAAATAATGAAATTAACAAAATATTTGAAAAAAGGAATGGCTGTGTTACTTACAGCGACATTTTGTGTGGGATTATCAGCAGGGCTGACAGGCTGTGGAAAAGATACAACTAAAGAAGATTCTAAGGATATTGATACATTCAGAATAATGATTGCACCGTATCAGGATGCTGATACGCTGCTTACAGGACTTGAGCCTCTTGGCGGCATGATTAAAGATGAACTTGCTGCACAAGGCTATAATGTAGGCAATGTTGAGATTACAGTAGGAACTTCTTACAGTGCAGTAGGAGAAGCTTTAAGTGCCGGAACAACAGATGCAGGATTTATTTCTGGCGGAACTTATGTTACATATGATGATGACTGTGATGTTCTGCTTACTGCACAGAGAAAAGCTATTAACAAGGATTCTCTTAATGCCAAGGACTGGAATGACGGAACGGAGGAAGCATTTACAGATAATCTTACAACATATTACCGTTCAATAATTCTTGCAGGACCAAGTACTAAGGGACAGGAGCTTGCTGCCAAGGTTAATGCAGGACAGAAGCTTACATGGGATGATTTGAATGGTGCAACATGGGCTGTAATGGGTGCTTCATCAGCATCAGGTTATATATACCCAAGTCTGTGGCTTTACAATAATTATGGTAAGCAGATAAGTGACCTTGCCAATGTCGTACAGTCTGATTCATATACAACATCTATGTCAAGACTTGCAGCAGGACAGGTTGATGTTATCGTTGGATTTGCACATATGAGAGCAAAATATGCTGCTAACTGGATGAGCAAATTTGGTGGTACAGATGATTGTTATAAACAGACTGCAGTTTTGGCAGTGACAGATCAGATAATGGATGATACAATATGTGTTAGTAAGAATTCAGATATTATGTCAGAAGGCTTTAAGAAAGCATTTGCAGATGCTTGTATTAATATAGGAAAAAGTGAAGACGGACTTAAAGTTTTGAATGTATTAAGCCATATTGGATATCAGTATGCCCAAAGCTCTGACTATGATGCAGAGCGTGCGGCGCAGAATATGTTAAAGAAATAATTCACCTTTAAGCTGTCTGGGAGGACAATATACATGTTACAGATAGACAGTGTAAGTAAATTATATAAAGGTGGAGACAAAGCCCTTGATAACATTAGTTTTTCAGTAGAACAGGGCGAATTCATATCAGTAATTGGAAAGAGTGGTGCTGGAAAGACCACTCTTTTTCGCTTGCTTAATGGAATGATTAAGCCAACTGCAGGCCGTATTATTATTAATAACCAGGATTTTACAAAGCTTAAGGGAAGAAAGAAAAGAGATATTCAGAAAACAATAGGCACTATATATCAGGATTTCTGCCTTGTTGATACAATTACCTGCTTAGACAATGTGCTTAATGGGGCATTGGCAGATAGAAATGCTTTTCAGGCACTTTTGGGTATATTCACTAAGGAACAGAAGGAATATGCAAGAAAGCAGCTTGAAGCAGTGGGATTATCTGAAAAAATGTATTCATATGCGGGAAAACTTTCTGGAGGACAGAAACAGAGAGTTGCAATTGCAAGGGCACTAATGCAGAAGCCTGATATTATTCTTGCGGATGAACCGGTTGCTTCTCTAGACCCATATAGTGCAGAACAGATTACTGATATTCTTGTACAGCTTAACAGGCAGTACAATATAACGGTTATTATGAACAGTCATTCGGTAGAGCTTGCATTGAAGAAATCGGACAGAATTATAGGAATTGCTGACGGCAGACTTGTACTTGATAAAAAGTCGTCAGAGGTAACAGATGAGAATATTGAATTCATATATGGTGGTGCGTATGAAAAGCATGAATAGAATGAAGGTTATCAGAAGAATTACTACACTGGTAATGCTTTTTATAATAATATTCTGTTTTGCTGTAACAGGCTTTGATATGAATGTGATTATAAATAGAGGCAGTCAGGCTGTATTATTCATAAAAAGAATGTTCCCACCGGATACAGGATATTGTGGTAAGGTTATAGAACCACTTATTAAGACTGTGCAGATGTCAATTGCGGGTACATTTATAGGTGCTGTGTTTGGACTTTTTACTGCATTTTTATATGCAGGCAATCTTATTAAGAAATCATATGTAAGGATTGTGGTGAGAGTTATTGTACAGTGTGTAAGAACAATACCTGTGCTTATACTTGCACTTGTAGCAACATTTATATGGGGGCTTGGTGCGGCAGCAGGAACTATTGCAATAGCTGTATCGACATGGGCTGTAATGGCAAGAATTGGTGGTGAGGATATTGAAGGCCTGACACTGAAGCCATACGAAGCAGTTACAGCTATAGGAGCAGGAAAATTTAAAGCATTTTCACGGACAGTTATTATTGAACTGCTGCCGGGATATCTTAGCAATTCACTATATGTACTGGAAGCCAATATAAGACATGCGGCAATACTTGGCTATGTAGGTGCAGGTGGAATAGGACTACTGCTTAATGAAAAGATAAGCTGGCGTGAATACAGCAGGGTTGGGATGATTCTTGTTATGCTTTTTGCCGCAGTGCTTGTGATTGAGGGAATTAGCACATTCCTGAAAGCATATCTTGATGGACGGATTAAGAGGAATAAAATTGCGAATGTGATTATAAGTGTATGTATCATGGTATTTTTTGTATACAGTCTCAGTGCAGTTAAAGATGTATCAACATCAAAGCTTGGTATTAAGGTTGTTGGTGCGATTATGCACGGAATTACACATCCGGACTGGGAATACATGTTTATGACCGGAAAGAGTGGCGTTATGTATCTTATGCTTGAAACTATTGCAATCGCAGTTGCGGGAACATGTGCCGGAGCAGTGTTTGCAGTAATACTTACATTGATTAATTCGAGAAAATTCGTTCCAGCACCTATGGCTTTTATTGGCAGGCTTGTTGTTATGGCAATAAGAACTGTACCTGTGTATGTGTATGGGCTTATATTTATAAGGGTTACTGGACCTGGCAGCTTTGCCGGAGTGCTTACAATGATGATGTGCAGTATCGGACTTCTGACAAAGAGATTCACAGTTGCAGTAGACAACTGGAATATGGCGGCATGGAATGCGTGCAAATGTGCAGGAACGGGATTTATAGCAAGATTACGGCATGTGGCGGTGCCTGAACTTAAGTTCCAGTTTAAGGATGCTGTGATGTACAGACTGGATGTGAATGTGCGGTCGGCAAGTACATTAGGACTTGTTGGAGCAGGTGGAATCGGCGCCCCACTGATTGTCTACATGAACAATTACAGATGGGACGCCGTTGGCTCAATTCTTATTGTATTGTTTGTTGTAGTTCTTCTTATAGAACTTCTTTCAAAATGTTTAAAGAGAATCCACTAAGCTTTCTTAAAACGGCTGTAGTCAATAACATATATGAAAATGTAAAGAACGATATAAAGAATTATTGCTCCGATTACATCGACTACAGAATGCTGCTTTAAAAATACGGTTGCAAGGCATATAAGGATGCAAAGAATGGAAGATAATGTCTTTGTTATTATATGTCCTTTTAAAGCTTTGCAACGCAGTAATGCAAAATTAACTGCCAGTGAGTTGTATACATGTATACTTGGGAATACATTTGTTGAAGTATCTATTGTATATAGTGCATTGATTATCTTTCCACAGAAGTTATCAGGGATATAATCAGGTCTTAATGTAAGACCATTAGGATATATCATGCATATAGTAAGAGAGAGTGACATACCGATTATGAGTGATAACGCAAACTGTATGAATTCTTTATTATCTGCCTTAAAATACATATATATGCAAGCTGCAACCACATATAAAAACCATAATACATATGGAATTATAAAGTATTCACAGAAAGGTATCATATTATCAAAAGGAATATTGATGATATGAAGCCCGGGATAATCACTGTTAATTACTTTTTCAAGAGTTGAAAACCATGGAAGGTATATAAATATATATGCTGCAAAGCATATTCTCCAGCCTTTTCTTTTAAAAAAATCTTTCAATACTGTACACCTCTACATTTTTTTATATTATTAGCAAAATATTTCAAGATTATATCATTGTTGCTGAATAAATGCAATATAATAAGGTTTTGAAGGTTTACAAACCAAATAAATATGTAATATAATGATATGACACATTTGATGCAGGAGATTTATAAATGTTACATTTGAATCATTTGAAGAAAAGTTTTGGTAAGAACGAAATTCTTACTGATATTGAATATACATTTGAAGAAGGAAATATATATCCGGTTCTTGGCGGTGCAGGAGCAGGAAGAACAACTCTGTTTGAGTGTATCGCAGGAGATATTGCTGTAGATTCAGGCACTGTTGAGACTAAGGAGAAGTGCACGCTTTTCTTTGCTGCAAAGCAGAGTGTTCTGCCTATGCTTATTACAGGATATCAGTTTATCAGTATGCTCTGTGATATGAATAAGAACAGCGAAAAGCCTGAATATTATCTTGATAAAGTGAAGCTTACAGGGCTGATAAGAGACAGACATATTGCAGATTACAGTTTTGAGGAGAAGAAGAGGCTTCAGTTAGCAGCTTTTCTTATTCAGAAACCATATGTAATGATGTTTGATGAGGCACTTGATTATTGTACTGATGAATATATTGATGATATGCTTTCAGTTCTTAATGAATATAAGAATGACCATATAATTCTTATATCAACAGGTTTGTTGGATATTGCACATAGAATATCAAAGGATGTGCTGGTTCTTAACAATGGTGAACTCAATCCTATATCACATGAAACTATGCAGATTCCAGAGATAAAAGAAGCTGTATTAGACATACTTGGGGAGGCAGACAATGAAATTATTTAGAAAGCTGTTTGCTGAGAAAATATTACGATATTATGAGGGAACAGAGGCAGGAATTAAGATGATAAAGAGTTTTCCTGTAATAAGGAAACTGGTGAAGGATGATGCTTTTGGTGAAAAATCAAAAAGCAGGGCTTTCGTTGGAACTATGGCACAGATATTTATGCTTGCATGGGAATTTATAAGAAAGTTCATGTATGTAATTCTTCTTATATATGTTCCCTATACAATACTTGCATATTTCTTCCCACTAATAAGGATTCATCAGGATATTTCTATAATATATCTGTTTATAATGCTTTCAACTATATGTGGAAGTCTTGCTAATACAACAATATTTGCAATGGGTGACAGGGATTATCTTATGATTCGTGTAATGCTTGTTAGTCCGTATATGAATTTTCTGGGGAAATTTATATATAAGATAGTAACAGAATTTGTATTCTATTTTATTATACTTATAATACTTGGAGAACCGGTATTTAATGCACTTATGTTGTGCATTGTTACAGCATGTGCAAGACCTGTGGGTGAGATGATGGCAATTATAACATTTGACCATTTCAGAGGTGTGTACGAAAACAGAAGTGTCCTTAATGGCACAATAATGGCTATATGTGTAATACTTGCATATGGACTGCCTGTGCTTAATGGCAGAATTGCAGCAAGCTGGATATATGCAATACATCCGTTTGTTGTCTGTGTTATGTTTCTTGTTGGAGCAGGCGCAATGTATTTTCTGTGGTGGTATAAGTATTATCGTGTGATAATAAGAGAGGCAATGCATAATAAAAGAGAATTTTAATTAAAGCAGGAGGACGATTATGTATCAGAAAAGCAGAAGATTTCAGACAAAAATAATTACATATGCAGTTCTGGTTATATTCAGTCTTCTTGTTATAGGAGTGTTTGTATACAGCTATGTATCTAAATATCAGGAAAATAAGCTGGATATCAAATCACGTTATACATTTTCAATAAGAATTGATGATCAGTGGAATGTTGTATCTGATGATTATGTATCTGATTATGATAATGATAATGTGTCTAATTTTACTAATCCGGATATGGTGGGGCTTGGAACTAAATGGCTCGAAAAATATATCTCACAGTACAGACAGAAATATGTTCCATATTCAAAGTATATTGTAAAATCAGGTATTGATTCAGTAAGCGTGCTTGACCTTTCAAGCAATACTGTTCTGCTGTCCTTCTGGGTTATTCCGCAGAATCTTAATTCGGATTATTTTTCTTCGTGGGAAGGTATTCAGGATGACGGAAGAATAAAATGTGAGTGGGTGGTTTCATTTTATCTTGATAACAACTATGATAATACTGCGAAGCTTTATGTTACTTCAGTCATGAGTTCAGAAGACTATGGATTGAAACAGTATTATGCACAGCAGGGAATCGATTCAGGCGGAGATACAGAGATTACAAGTAATTCTAACAAGGATCAGCTTGCTAATTATTCAATAAAGGATAATTCACTTCTTGTCACTTATGATAGAGAAAAATATATTTCGGTTCCTGTATCTTATTCTTATCTGTTGTATGAGCCTAACAGTTCAACAACACTTAAAGAAGGCAGTTATATGATAACCACAGAAAAAACTGCTTTTGTGTATGGAGGAAAGACAGTTAATAACACTAAAATTCCGGTTACTGTTGTTTATTCGGATGATAAAGGTGAAAACTGGACAACATGTGAACTTGATAAGATATATACGGCTGATTATTATTATGTAAAATTTTTTGATTCTGACAATGGTGTGATTGTCTGCGGATATGCAAAGAGTAATGATACTAATGAATCATCAAGGATATACAGTACAAGTAATGGTGGAGAAAGCTGGGATATAGTTGGAAGCGGACCGGCTACTAATATAATTAAGGGTGTTGTTTATGTATCATCAGATGTTGGCTTTTTCTGTTATGATTACGTTGAAGGTATGGATAGTAATCTTTACAAGACAGATGATGGTGGTAAAACATTTGCAAAGGTAATGCTTGAGGAGCAGGAACTTGATAGTTCAGCTGCGAATCCACAGGGGCAGGAGACCGAAACTAAGACTGATTCCGGAAAAAACGGTGCAGATTCTTCAGAACAGTTAAGATGGAGCGATGTATATAAGGAAGCTCTTACACCAGTTGTAGATTCTACTGGAATTATAACAATATATCTTACCCAGGGCAAAAATGCTGTTTATAATGATGGAAAAACGGCGGCAAAATATCAGTCATCTGATAAAGGAAGTACATGGAAATATATTGGCCAGGTTGAGATAAAGGATTAAATATTTATTAAAGTGTAAAAATATTTGAATAATATAAACATGCGTGGTATTATAATTATAGCAAAAGGAATTATAATATTACGCATGTTTTTTTGATATATGCATTTTCTTATGGACATAGGACGTGAATGAGGATTATTCATAAGGAGATTGTAATATGAAAAGCAGACATGGAAAGAAAAAGCGACTGACAGCAGCGGTTATACTATTAGGTATACTTGTTATTGGCTGGGCGGTGATATCATATGCAGCAGAAGACGAGTATAAGGTTCATCATAATATTACTATTGATCTTGGTGGAGGAACATGTGATAAGATATATTATCAGTCGCAGATTGATAATGGAGATGATGCCGGACAATGGAATGATGATCTGAGAATTGGGGAATATCTTGCTGACCGTTATGGAGAATACCATACTATTATTGATTATAAGGCATCTGTGCCGAAAGCAGATACAGTAACATCTAATTATTATGACTGCGTAGGAGTTACACCATATGTAAGAATTGGTGCGGTAAGCAGGGAAGGATATATTCTGAAAGGCTGGGAAGTTTCAGGAGACAAAGGCTGGCATACTGATTATGGAAAGAATGGCATTCGTGTTGAAATAGGGGCTTATACAGAAGAAGATATTGTTATCAAAGCAATATGGGAAAGACAGACATTTACAGTTCATTATAGTGCAGGAGTTGCAGCTGACAGAGGCATTACAGCTTATCTTCCGGATGATGAGGATGCTTATTATGGAAGAGGAGATGAGCTGACAGGTTTTGCTGAGGGTGCATCTGCTGATAATGGACTTATATTTACCGGATGGTCCTTTGACAGATATGGTGATTCTGGTATATTAGAACCGGAAGATATGAGTGATTATAACAAGGATGTGACTGTGTATGCTATATGGGATTATATAATTACATTTGATAATAACACAGATGCAGAGGTTACCGGTTATATGGAGGATATTACATCAAGGCTTGGCAGCAGAATCAGACTTAAAGGGAGCAGTCTGTCAAGAAAAGGATATTATCTGTCTGGATGGAATACGAAAAGTGATGATACAGGAAAGTTTTATTCAACTATGTCTGTTGTTGACCTGACACCTGATGATAGCGGAAAGGCCGTTCTGTATGCGATATGGCAGCCGATTTTTTATGAAGTACATCTGTATTATAATAAGCCGGAAGAATCAAGTGAGATGATGAAGATTATTGATAATTCAGACTGGGACTGGTATGAGGATGAAGGTTTTTACAGCAGATTCTATACATATGATGAAGAAGATGAACTTCCGTGTGTATCGCAGCTATATAGTCTTACCGGCTGGACAGGTTTAGGCTGGGAGACAGAAGACGGCACATATGTTGAAGGCGGTGTGCCTGAGAAGCTTAATCTGGCTGATAAGCTTGGCGCAGTTGTTGATATGTCGGCTGTGTGGAAAGAGAATATGTACAATATTAATATTGATTCTAACGGTGGATATGATGCCGGTTCTACAATTATCACAGGATATGAGAAAGAGAATGAACTTCCGGATCCGCCACTAAGACCTGGATATGATTTTGATTCATGGAACACTGAAGAAGATGGAAAAGGGACAAAGTACGAAAATAAGGATGTAGTTTCGAAGCTTGTTGAAGATGATGGCGGTAATATGACAATATATGCTCAATGGAAGAAGAAGAAAAAGCTGTGTCTTAAAGTTTCTTCTAATTCATATCTTAAATCATTGATTAATCCTGCAGCAGAAGCTCTTGCAAAGAACTGGTTTGGAAAGAATAATAATACATTGGTGGAAAATATGATGAATAAGTCTGATAAAGACTGTGTTCAGGTGTGGTCAGTAAGCAGAGAAGGAATCTCAAGAACGAGATGATATAACAGAAGATTATAGATGACAGCCTCCTGTTTTGGGGGCTGTTTTTAAGGTATGTATTTTTATGCAATATATAGATAAATATTTGCTTGAAAATTACATTTAATTATGGTAACATATTGTAAAGTTTGAGAGAAAAAAGGCATTTTTGTGTCTTTTTTTTTGCGCAAAAGTCATTTTAGCGCCTCTTGGCATATGATTAAATTAAATAAACGAAAGGAATTAAGGTGGCATTCATGAAAGCATTTTTGATACTTGAAGATGGAACGGTCTTTGAAGGAACCAGCATAGGTTCGACCCGTGAAGTTATTAGTGAGATTGTCTTTAACACATCTATGACAGGATATCTGGAGGTGCTGACTGATCCTTCATACGCAGGACAGGCAGTAACAATGACATATCCTCTTATCGGTAATTACGGAGTGTGCTATAAGGATATGGAATCCCAGAAAGCATGGCCAGATGGATATATTGTACGTGAGCTTTCCAGAATGGCAAGCAACTTCAGAAATGAAGATCCTATCCAGAAATTCCTTCTTGATAATGATATCCCAGGTATTTGTGGGATTGACACAAGAGCCCTTACTAAGATATTAAGAGAAAAGGGTACTATGAACGGTATGATTACAACTAATGAGAATTATAATCTTGATGAGGTACTTCCTAAGATTAAGGAGTACAGTGTTAAGGGCGTTGTAAGAAAGGTTACATGTTCAGAAAAGTATATTCTTCCAGGAAAAGGACCTAAGGTTGCTCTTATGGACTTTGGCGCAAAGAAGAATATTGCAAGATCACTTAATAACAGAGGCTGTGAAGTTACAGTATATCCTGCATATACTAAGGCAGAAGAGATTCTTGCATCTAATCCTGATGGAATTATGTTATCTAACGGTCCTGGAGATCCTAAGGAATGTGTAGAGATAATTGAAGAGATTAAGAAGCTGTATAACAGCAATGTACCGATATTTGCAATCTGTCTTGGACATCAGCTTATGGCACTTGCTACAGGAGCTGATACTCACAGACTTAAGTACGGACACAGAGGTGCTAACCATCCTGTTAAGGATTTAAAGACTGGCAAATGTTATATATCATCACAGAACCATGGTTATGTTGTAGATGAAAGCACATTAGACAGTAAGGTTGCAGTACCTGCATTTGAGAATGTTAATGATAAGACTAATGAGGGACTTGAATATGTTGGTAAGAATATATTCACAGTACAGTTCCATCCAGAAGCCTGCGCAGGTCCACAGGATACAGCGTACCTGTTTGACAGATTTATGGATATGATGAAGAAGGAGGACTAAGAACATGCCAAAGATTGAGAGTATTAAGAAAGTATTAGTTATAGGTTCTGGTCCAATCGTTATTGGTCAGGCAGCAGAATTTGACTATGCCGGAACACAGGCATGCCGTTCTCTTAAAGAGGAAGGAATTGAAGTAGTATTGGTTAACTCTAACCCTGCTACTATCATGACAGATAAAGATATTGCTGATGAGGTATATATTGAGCCTCTTACAGTTGAAGCATTAAAGCAGATTATCTTAAAGGAAAAGCCGGACAGCATCTTACCTACACTTGGTGGACAGGCCGGACTTAACCTTGCAATGGAAATCGCTGAGACAGGATTCCTTGAGGAGCATAATGTAAAGCTTATCGGTACAACTGCACTTACAATCAAGAAGGCAGAAGACCGTCTTATGTTCAAGGAAACTATGGAAAAGATTGGTGAGCCATGTGCGCCATCACTTGTTGTTAACAACGTTGAGGATGGCGAAGCATTCGCAGCCAAGATTGGATATCCTGTAGTATTACGTCCTGCTTACACACTTGGTGGTAGCGGCGGCGGTATCGCTAAGAATGTGCAGGAATTAAGAGAAATCCTTGAGAATGGTTTAAGACTTTCAAGAGTTGGTGAAGTTTTAGTTGAGCGTTGTATCGCTGGCTGGAAGGAAATTGAATACGAAGTAATGCGTGACAGCAATGGAACATGTATTACTATCTGTAATATGGAGAATATCGACCCTGTTGGTGTTCATACAGGTGATAGTATTGTAGTAGCTCCTTCACAGACACTTTCAGATAAGGAATACCAGATGTTAAGAACATCTGCATTAAGAATTATTGATGAATTAGGCATCACAGGTGGATGTAATGTACAGTATGCACTTCATCCAGACAGTTTTGAGTACTGTGTAATCGAGGTTAACCCTCGTGTAAGCCGTTCATCAGCATTAGCTTCTAAGGCAACAGGTTATCCTATTGCTAAGGTTGCAGCTAAGATTGCACTTGGTTACACACTTGATGAGATTAAGAATGCAGTTACAGGAAAGACATATGCAAGCTTCGAGCCAGCACTTGATTACTGTGTAGTTAAGATTCCAAGACTTCCATTTGATAAATTCATCTCAGCTAAGAGAACACTTACAACACAGATGAAGGCTACAGGTGAGGTTATGAGTATTTCTGATAACTTCGAGGGTGGTCTTATGAAGGCTATACGTTCTCTTGAACAGCATGTTGACAGTCTTATGTCATATGACTTTACAGGACTTACAGATGAAGAGCTTCTTGAAGAACTTGCAATTGTAGACGACAGAAGAATCTGGAAGATAGCTGAAGGTTTAAGAAGACACATTTCTGCAGCCAAGATGCATGATATTACTAAGATAGACTTATGGTTTATTGATAAGCTCCAGATTATTGTTGATATGGAGAACGCTCTTAAGAGAGGACCTCTTACAGAGAGCCTTTTAAGAGAAGCTAAGAGAATTGAATTCCCTGACAATGTTATCGGCGATTTAACAGGTCACACAGAAAGAGAAATCAAGGAATTAAGAGACCAGTATAATATTCATGCTGCATTTAAGATGGTTGATACATGTGCAGCAGAGTTTGCAGCTACAACACCATACTATTATTCAGTATATGGCAGTGAGAATGAAGCTGTAGAGACTAAGGATAAGAAGAAGGTTCTTGTACTTGGTTCTGGTCCAATCAGAATCGGACAGGGTATCGAGTTCGACTTCTGTTCAGTTCATTGTACATGGGCATTCAAGAAAGAGGGCTTTGAGACAATTATTATAAATAATAACCCAGAGACAGTTTCTACTGACTTTGATATTGCTGATAAGCTTTACTTTGAGCCACTTACAGCAGAGGATGTTGAATCAATCGTGGATTTTGAGAAACCGGATGGTGCAGTTGTACAGTTTGGTGGACAGACAGCTATCAAGCTTACAGAAGCACTTATGAAGATGGGGGTTCCTATTCTTGGAACTAAGGCAGAAGATGTTGATGCCGCTGAGGATAGAGAACTTTTCGATGAGATTCTTGAGCAGACACAGATTCCAAGAGCTAAGGGACAGACTGTATTCACAGTTGATGAAGCTCTTAAGGCAGCCAATGAGCTTGGATATCCTGTACTTGTAAGACCTTCATATGTACTTGGTGGACAGGGTATGCAGATCGCTGTATCTGATGAAGATGTAGTTGAATTCATGAATATCATCAACAGAATTAAGCAGGATCACCCAATCCTTGTTGATAAGTACCTTATGGGTAAGGAAATTGAAGTCGATGCTGTATGCGATGGTCAGGATATTCTTATTCCTGGTATCATGGAGCATATTGAGAGAGCTGGTATCCATTCAGGAGACAGTATTTCAGTATATCCAGCTAAGTCTATATCACCTAAGATTGTAGATATGATTGAAGATTATACAGGAAGACTTGCAAGAGCACTTCATGTAAAGGGTATGATTAACATCCAGTTTATTGTATATAACGACCAGGTATATGTAATTGAGGTTAACCCTCGTTCAAGCCGTACAGTACCATATATCAGTAAGGTTACAGGTATTCCTATTGTTAAGCTTGCGACACAGGTTATTATCGGTAAGACAATTAAGGAATTAGGATATGAGCCGGGACTTCAGAAGGCAGCAGATTATTATGCAATTAAGATGCCTGTATTCTCATTTGAGAAGATCAGAGGAGCTGACATCAGCCTCGGACCAGAGATGAAGTCTACAGGTGAGTGTCTTGGTATATCTAAGAGCTTTGATGAGGCACTTTATAAGGCGTTCGAGGGAGCTGGAATCAGACTTCCAAAGCATAAGCAGATTATCATGACTCTTGCAGATAAGGATAAGCAGGATGGTATTGATATTGCACAAAGATTCGAAGCATTAGGTTATAAGATATATGCTTCAAGAGGAACTGCAAAGGTTCTCAAGGAAAATGGAGTACATGCAATCCAGGTTAATAAGATTGGACAGGAAGCACCTACACTTCTTGACCTTATCTTAGAGCATAAGATTGACCTTGTAATTGATACACCAGAGAATGGAATTGAGAGAGCCAAGGACGGATTCCTTATCAGAAGATATGCTATTGAGACAGGCGTTCACTGCCTTACAAGTCTTGATACAGCCCATGCACTTATATCAAGTCTTGAGCATGCATTCAATAATCAGGAATTATCTATAGTTGATATTGCTAAGATTGATAATCGTGGTAATAACTAATCTGATAATAATTAAATAATGTAATGAAAATAAGGGGTATCATATCATTTTGATATGATATCTCTTATTTTTTATGGGAATAATATAGCATGTTATTTGCATTAGTTGCAGAGTTATCTGTTATCATGCTCTTACTTTACAAAGATATTTCATCAACAGGATAAGTGAATCAAACGGGTGTATTTTAATAAAAACATAGGAAAAAGGTATGGTGTTTTTATTGACAGATAAAAAGAGGATGATATAATTCTATCTGCAAAGTTAGCGGATACTAACCTATTGACACATTAAACGGGAGATTTTTGATTATGCCACTAAATCTTGCAGATAAAAACAAAATATATATAATTCAGAGAATTGTTGGAAACAAAGATATGGTACACAGGCTTCAAAGTCTTGGATTTGTTGTGGGTAGTAAGATAAGTGTACTATCTGAAATCAATGGAAATTATGTAGTAGTTATTAAGGATATTAAAATAGGGCTTGCTAAGGAGTATGTTAAGCGTATTATAGTTGCCTGATGTAAAGGAGAGAATTATGTCTAATAGGAAATATATTAAAAGCTTACTCCTTGGAATGAGTGTCATGATGACTATATTGATAGCTATACAGATATATCTTACTGTTTATGTGCTAAAACATAACGAAATGCTTCCGAGGATTCTTTCGTGTACAGCACTGATTCTTGATATAATCATACTTGCTGTATTCTTTGTCAGTTTAAGGATAAACGCAGATGTTGACAGTATGGCTTATACAGATGTAACAGGGATTAATAACAAGCTGGCATACCAGAATCATATAATCAGACTTAATAATGCAGATGATACATTTTTAGTGGGAGTTATAATGTTTGATCTTAATAATCTGAAAAGAGTTAATGATACTCTTGGACACGAGATGGGGGACAGATATATTGAGAGCTTTTCAGCTATACTTGCAGGCGTGCAGAATGAACGTATTAGTGCGTACCGTATAGGTGGTGATGAATTCTGCGTTATTCTGGAGAAGACAAATGCAGTAGAGATACACCAGATTCTGGATAGTCTTGAAAGAAAAATAAATGTTTACAATGAAAAAAACAATATTAAGATTTCATATGCCAAAGGATATGAAATAAGCACAAGAGAGCATTATTATTAGCAGTAATAGTGTTTCAGTATATGATTATAAAAATAGACAAGGATAAAAGACATGAGGCCGGACATGATAAGCTTACTGGATTATGCAATCCTGAGCATCTTATGCAGAAAATGAAAGAACTGCCAGATAAGAAAAAGAACAGACTTATCATTTATTCAGATATAGCAGAATTCAAGCTTATTAATGAAATATTTGGAATAGAAAAAGGTAATGAAATATTGCTTAAGCAGGCAGATATAATAAAAAAACATGCGGTAGATGGATATTTATACGGAAGAGTTGGTGAAGATCATTTCGTAGTGATTGCAGATGAAGCTACATTTAATGAAGAACATCTTTATGAATGCAGGGAGACATTACAGAATGTGCTTTCTGATTCAGTATATAATGTCAGAGTCTGTTTTGGAATATACAGGACTGATAATATGAATGAATCATTATCATTTATGTGTGACAAGGCTTCATTTGCAGTAGCCTCGATTAAGGATGATACACATAGCTTTATTGCTTATTATGATGACACAATGCTTGAAGCTGCTATTAAATATAAGACAATAGTTGATGAATTTGATGATGCTATAAAAGCCAGTGAGTTCAAGATGTATCTACAGCCGCAGATCTCTGCAAAAACAAGGAGGCTTACAGGTGCAGAAGCTTTAGTAAGAAGAATAAAGCCAGATGGAACGATTGTTTCACCAATAGACTTTATACCTGTATATGAGAAGTCTGGGCTCATAAGCAGACTTGACAGATATATCTGGGAGCAGGCAGCGGCTAAGTTAGGAGAGTGGAAGAAAGTTGGTATCAATATGAGCATATCGGTAAATATATCTCCTAAGGATTTTTATTATATTGATATATTTAACACATTTGCAGGTCTTATAAAGAAATATGATATAGAACCATCTAATCTAAAAATTGAAATCACAGAAACTACGATTATGTCAGATGTACCTAATCTGATGGGAGAGCTGGAAGAACTAAGAAAAGCAGGATTCACTATTGAAATGGATGATTTTGGAAGCGGTTATTCATCGCTTAATACATTAAAGGATATTAATGTTGATGTATTAAAGGTTGATATGGGCTTTATAAAAGAGACTAAGAATGTTAAGAAAAGCCGCATAATACTTGCTTCTGTGATAAAAATGGCAAAGGAGCTTAATCTTTTGATTATTACAGAGGGGGTTGAAACAGAAGAGCAGGTTGATAATCTGACAAAGCTGGGATGTGATGTATTTCAGGGGTATTATTTTTCTAAAGCTATTGATGTTAACGAGTTTGAAAAGAGATATCTATATAGGAAAAAAGCTGGGTGAATATAATTATAAAACATATATTATTCTGGAATTACACAGATAAAGTAAAGTCATAACATAAAGAGAAAGACAGATAAAGCCAGATAGATGTGAGGATGTGGGAGAAAATCCTGCGTCCTTTTTTGTCGCCTATGATGCGACATAGATATTTTGAATTTTGTTATAATTAGTGCATAAAGAAGCAACTATAAGTCCTGTTTTTTGGACATAAAGAGAGTATAATGATTGGTATAAAGTATGACAGTTTTATAGATCCGGACGATTATGATTTTGATTAACCCAGAGCAAAGAAAGGTTCGTTTGGAACATATTTAGCAACGTTTTTAGTAGTTATTGGCATATTTTACATCATTGGTGCAATCGGTGAAGCAAGTGAACCAAGGTGTATTAAAGCAGGATGTGACAACAAACAAGCATCTGGCAGCAGTAGCAAAAAGACAGGAACTTCAAGTGGTTCCAGCAGCAGTTATTCGACAAAGAGTCATTCTTCTAGCAATAAGAGCAATCCATATGCTTCTTATGATAGCGGATATGATTCTATCTATGATGATGGAGATTATGACTGGAACAGATATCAGAAAGATAAGGACTATGCTGATGGTGTAGATGATGCGATGGAAGAACTTGATGAGGACTGGTAATATGGCAGGTAACTGGAAAGAACCGGAGTTTGATTTTTCAGAGCGTTCAGATAGAGTGACATTAAAACTGGAAGTTGGACAGGTTGTTTATATTCCGGGTGCGGCAGATATTAGAAATGAAAATACAGACCAAGCGGAACTAAAGTCAATGTCGAAAGAAGAAAGAATATTAGAGTATATCAGACAGAATGGAAATATTTCAACGCAGAAGGTTATGGATTTGTGCAATTACAAGTCTAGAACAAGTGCAAGAAATTTATTAGAGAAATTAATAAAATCCGGCAAGATTGAAAAAGTTGGAGAGAATACAAATACCATTTATACAATATTGGAATAGAGATAGTGGTCAGTGCTGGTCATTTTTATTTAAAAGTGACCAGTAGGTGGTCACTAATATATGATAAGTGACCAGTAGTGACCAGTAAATGACCAATAGTATCCGATAAGTGTCCGATTAGTGACCACCTATCGGACACTCGTAATCACTAGATTAAATAAAATGAATTTATGCAGACCGATGTTATTTTCAGTACTCTCTGGGTATAAGATGATTTCGGTCAAAGGTGCAGTTAAGAAAAGTGAAGAAGTAGAAAAAAATTAGAATATTTATGCAATTTGGTAACATATGTTACGGAATATGGTTTGCCTAAATACTATAATACATACATAAGATAAATAAAACAGAATCTGAAAGGAGATTTTTATTATGAAGAAATATGTATGTGGACCATGTGGTTATGTGTACGATCCAGAGGTAGGAGATCCAGATGGAGGAATTGCACCTGGAACACCATTTGAAGATATTCCAGATGATTGGGTATGTCCAATCTGTGGATTGGGTAAAGATGTTTTTGAAGAACTAAGCGAATAAGAAGACTGGTTTATTCGATATAGAGTAAAGCCTCAGCATCAAGAATTTTGATTGATTTCCTTGAAGACAGATGAATAAATCCGTCCTCCTGAAGTGATAAAAGCGTCCTTGAAAGGGAAGGTCTGGTTGTATTCAGATACAGAGCCAGTTCTTCTCTATTCATGGATAATGATACAAGATTGTTGTTATCTGCATGCTCTAATAGGTATGTGGCAATGCGCTGTTTGAGATTACCGCTGGTAAGGACTTCAAGCTGTTGGTTATTTTCATCAGTTCTTTTGGCAAAGAGTTCCAGCATATTAAAAACTACTTTGCTGTGATGAGAGCAGTTTTTTTCACATCTGCCACCAAAGAAGTCCTTTGCAATCTCAAGAAGCTTTACATCAGTTTTTGCTTTTGCATATCCGCTATAGCGGTCTTTATTAAGAAAAAGTTCAACTTCGCCAAAATCTTCCCCTTCGGAAATGTTGGTAATACGAAGAACTTTACCATTAACATTGATGGAGCCAAGTTCTACTTCACCATTGAGAATGAGGTAGAGCTTATTGGGAACATCACCCTGAAAGAATATATAATCGTTTTTCTTATATTCATGAATGACGGACTGAGTACAAACGAGACTTTTCTTAAATTCAGTGTCATCCAGATTATGGAAAATAGACAGGTCTTTGATTTGCATATAAGTACCAGCTTTCTATTATAGTAACATTTATTTTAACATATATGAGGTGGATTGTAAGGAGGTTTTTATGACAGTAATTACATTTGATGATAATTTAATAACAGGCAATAAGACAATAGACGAGCAGCATAAGGAGCTGATTGATCGTATTCAGCAGTTTGTGAGTGCATGTGAATCAGAAGATGCAAGAGTAAAGGCAATTAAAATGCTTGATTATCTTGATGAATATACAGAATTTCATTTCAAAGAAGAAGAAAAACTGCAGAAAGACGTTGATTACCCAGGCTTGGAGGAACATATAAAGAAGCATGAGGAGTTCAGGCATACTGTTAAGGAACTCTATGATTATCTGGATGAAAATGAGGGACCAGATGAAAAGTTTATGGAGCAGGTAAAAATCAATGTTATTGACTGGCTGTTTGGTCATATCAAGACATTTGACAGATCTGTAGCTGAATATATAAATATATATGATAATCCTGAAAGATTATAGAACTGTTTGTTACGCAATTATATTTTAATAAAGTATGCCCCAGTCAGACAAAATAACTGGCTGGGGCAATCAATAATCTTTAACTTAAAAAAGATATTTCATTATTGATGAAAATTATAGTATCACCAGCACAGAACATAGCGAGAATTAATTCTATGAATCTGTATAAACTACTTACACCTACTGTTTTGGTTATGTATTCAGAGACGAAATTTCGTCAGGTAATGAATACATATTTGAAAGAATTGTAGAATAACAAAAGGAAGGGATGATTGAATGAATAAGAAAAAATCAAATTCAAAAAAGGCAGTTATGATAGGCTGCGGATTCGTAGGCTCGGCATCTGTATTTGCGCTTATGCAGAGTGGATTATTCACTGAAATTGCCTTGATAGATGCGGATAAGAATAAGGCAGAGGGAGAGGCTATGGATATCAGTCATGGAATACCATTTGCCAGCCCAATGAAAATATATGCTGGTGATTATGATGATGTGGCAGATGCTGCAATTGTAATTATATCAGCAGGTGCAGGACAAAAGCCAGGAGAAACAAGACTTGATCTGGTAAATAAGAATGTGGCAATATTTAAGTCCATTATTCCGGAAATTACCAAAAGAGATTTTGGAGGAATCCTTCTGGTTGTAGCAAATCCTGTGGATATTCTGACACAGGTTGCAATCAAACTGTCAGGACTTCCGGAGGAAAGAGTTATCGGCTCAGGAACAGTTCTTGACAGTGCAAGACTTAGGAGCAAGCTTGGACAGCATTTATCAGTGGACAGCCGAAGCGTGCATGCATTTATAGTAGGAGAGCATGGAGACAGTGAAGTTGTGGCATGGTCATCTGCCAATGTATCCGGTGTTCCGCTTAGTGACATGTGTGAGATGAGAGGACATTATAACCATAAGGAAAACACGAAGGAAATCGCAGATGCTGTCAAAAACAGTGCCTATGAGATTATCAATAAGAAGCATGCGACATATTATGGAATTGCAATGTCAGTAAAACGTATCTGTGAAGTAATTATGCGTGACGAAAAATCAATACTTCCTGTATCGCACATGATACATGGAGTATATGAGATTGATGATGTTGTATTAAGTATGCCTGTTATTGTTGGTGCAGACGGAATTGAATCTGATATACCGATTAATCTTAGTGGAGAAGAAGCATTGAAGCTAAAAGAATCAGCAGACGCATTAAAGAATATAATTGAAACATTAGAGCTGTAGTAAGAGTAGATAATATACCAGCTTATGTGTAGATTGGAGGAAACGTTATGTTAGAAGTAGGAACAAAGGCACCGGATTTTGAATTACCAGATCAGAATGGAGAATTGCATAAATTAAGCGAATATCTTGGAAAGAAGGTAATTCTGTATTTTTATCCAAAGGATAATACATCTGGATGTACAAAGCAGGCTTGTGGTTTCTCAGAAAGATATCCGCAGATTTGCGAAAAGGGAGCTGTTGTACTCGGGGTGAGCAAGGATTCTGTTGCATCCCACAAGAAGTTTGAGGAAAAATATGGACTTGCATTTACACTTTTATCTGACACTGAGCGCAAAGTGATTGAGGCTTATGATGTATGGAAAGAAAAGAAGAATTATGGAAAAGTGTCAATGGGAGTTGTCAGAACAACATATCTTATTGATGAGAATGGTATCATAATAAAGGCAAATGACAAAGTAAAAGCTGCAGATGATCCGGAAAAAATGTTACAGGAATTAAGCTGATGAAGATAATATTATCACCTGCAAAGAAGATGAAAGTGGATACTGACAGCATAGATACCATGAGTAGTCCGGTATTTTTAGAGAAAGCAGAAGAAATTCTTGGGTGGATGCAGGGAAGAACGGAAGAAGAATTAAAGAAATTGTGGAAATGCAATGATAAAATTATGACAGAGAATATTGAACGGATTAAGACAATGAATTTTCAAAAGCAGCTTACTCCGGCAGTATTGGCATATGAAGGGATTGCTTATCAATATATGGCACCAGCTGTATTTGAAGATGGGCATTTTGATTATGTGCAGGAACACCTGAGGATATTATCAGCATTTTATGGAGTATTAAAACCTATGGATGGTATCACACCATATAGGCTTGAAATGCAGGCAAAGGCAGCGATAGGTGATTTCACGAATCTGTATGATTTCTGGGGAGATAATTTGTATCGGGAAGTTATAGATGACAGCAGGATTATTATTAATCTGGCTTCAAAAGAATACTCTAAATGTATTGAAAAATATCTGACACCTGATGACAGGTATATAACTATTTCATTTTGTGAGCAGTCTGGTGGCAGGCTTATCACAAAAGGCACATATGCCAAGATGGCTCGTGGTGAAATGGTACGATATATGGCAGAAAATCATATTGAAAATCCAGATGACATTAAGGAATTTGACCATCTTGGATATGTGTTCAGAGATGATATATCATCGGATAGAGAATATATATTTGAAAGAAAAACTGTAAAATAAAAACATGGTTGATTACTGGATAAGATAATTGCGAAGGATAGAACAGGAGCAATAAGGGTAAGAAAAATTTTTGAAGTATAAAGTTACGGAAGAAACAGAAATTGAATACAAAGAAAAAATGGCTGATTCCACTTGGAATGTGGCTTGTATTTGAAATTGTTGCAGTTACATTATGGTTGACCAAGGATAATCTGTTTTATCTTCTGAATTTCAGTTATATAGGCTCGGCAATAGCGTTAGGGCTGTTACTTTTTCAGTTAAACAATAGACATGCCAGAAGAATCGGTTTTATTCGATATATCACCTTTACCGCATCACTTGTTTTTGTGGGAGCACTGTTTTTATGCCACGTGGAGAATATCGAGCAAATTATGTTCTGGGCATTTCTTGTTGGCAATATCCTGTATTATGCCATTGGAATCATTCTGGCATTTGCGTTTCGGGATAATAGGGCATTCTGTAAATATATCTGCCCAATTACCATATTCTTAAAGCCTATGAGTTATTTTAGCCTACTTCGTGTGAAGTGTGATAAGGAAAGATGTGTTTCCTGTGGAAAGTGCAAGCGAGTATGTCCGATGAATGTTGATGTAACAGATAATTCCCGTAAAAGAGAAAATGGAACAGAGTGTATTCTGTGTATGGAATGCGTCAAAGCATGTCCTAAGAAGGCATTATAGTGACTAAAAATATGTATGTACAGGAGACTCTATAAGAGCTGGGTGGCATCTACCCAGCTCAATCGTATGGAATTATATTGATAGTTATCGGTATAATATTGGCTGCTTTTCATTTTATTGTGGCTGGAGATGGTATCAGAGATTTATCCTGATAGTGTTCGGCCACTTCCGACCACCACGCAACAACCTTTTCTATATTTTTATCACTTGGGTCATTTTTGAATGCATCCGCCTGATAAGCTATAATGGGAATAATCCCATTATCAAGGCAGGCCCGAATCTGCCGGTCAAGTCCCTCCAACAGTTCTTGATCCACTTTGTCCGCAATACGGATTCTTACATGCGAAATCCCCGACGCCGCAAAATCCACAGCCGACTGTGCGTTATAGTATTTGCGCCCCTGATTTGTTTTTGACCAATCCACATCCATTCCCTTTCCCAGAAGGGTTTTATACCCTCAAAGAGAAGGTGTTTTTCTTGTAAGAGAGTACACCTTCTTTTTGTAATTTACTCAATTCACTAGATAGAGCACTTCGGTCTGCATTCAGATAATCTGCCAGCCCTTGTCTATCGTAAGGGATTGTAAATGTGTTAGAGCCAGCGTGCATAGATTCGCTAGACAAGTAATTAAGTATCTTGTCACGTAAATTTTTCTTAGAAACATGATCTATT
>OGKD01000057.1_pt1 | contig 112565 bp, 128 predicted proteins | sample 1572371 | NCBI WGS metagenome assembly OGKD01 (sample SAMEA2582096, study PRJEB24529) | metagenome | biome: Human gut stool | place: China | collected 2011 | reverse complement strand
TAAGTATAAAAAACAAATAGAAAGGGATGAGGAAATTGCTAAAGAGCTTCAAGACGGAAATAAATCCGACGATTGAGCAAAAAATCAAGATTAACAAGACTATTGGCACTTGTAGGTACGTCTATAACTTCTATCTCGGTCACAACAAAACTTTATATGATAACGGTGAAAAGTTTATGACTGGCAAGAGTTTCAGCGTATGGCTTAATAATGAGTATATTCCTAATAATCCTGATAAAATATGGATTAAAGAAGCATATTCAAAAGCTGTAAAAAAGTCTATTGAAGATGGATGTACTGCATTTACAAGATTTTTTAAACATCAAAGCGCTTTTCCTAATTTCAAAAAGAAAGGTAAATCTGATGTAAAAATGTATTTCGTAAAGAACAATACTAAAGACTGTAGATGTGAGAGACATAGGCTGAACATACCCACTTTAGGTTGGGTACGCATTAAAGAAAAAGGTTATATACCAACAACTAAAGACGGATGGAAAATCAAAAGCGGTACAGTATCCGTCAAAGCAGACAGATACTATGTGTCAGTTCTTGTAGAAATTCCCGATGTTAAGATTGCTAATAATAGCAATGGTGGTATAGGAATTGACTTGGGTTTAAAAGACCTGGCGATTGTTTCCAATGGTAAAACTTATAAAAATATCAATAAGTCAACAAGAATTAAAAAATTGGAAAAGGAACTGCGTAGAGAACAAAGATGTCTCTCACGAAAATATGAGAACTTAAAGAAAGGAGAGTCCACTCAAAAGAATATACAAAAGCAAAAGCTCAAAGTACAAAGACTTCATCATAAAATAGATAATATCCGTACTGATTATATCAATAAATCAATAGCTGAGATAGTGAAAACCAAGCCATCTTATATAACTATTGAAAATTTGAATGTATCAGGAATGATGAAGAACAGACATCTTTCAAAAGCTGTTGCGTCACAGAAGTTCTATGAATTTAGAACCAAGCTTAAAGCAAAATGTGATGAAAATGGTATTGAATTAAGAGTCGTAGACAGATGGTATCCATCATCCAAAATATGTCATTGCTGTGGTGCTATCAAGAAAGATTTGAAGCTTTCAGATAGAATATATCGTTGTGATTGTGGCTATGTTGAGGATAGGGATTTCAATGCTGCTCTTAATCTAAGAGATGCTTTAACTTACGAAGTTGCATAATAAACGCAAACGTAAGCATGTACTGCGGGCTATCGCAGGAATTTACGACTGTGGAGTGTACACGAACTTGTGAGTAGCGTATTGTTTACAATCGCCAAAGCATACACATCGAAGCAGTAAGAAGTATCCGCAAGGACTTTAATTTCTCGATGTGTTTGAGTATATTTGAACACATTTTGAGTGGCAGAAATAATTAAATGGAAAATAATTGGATTCCTGTTAGTTCTGGATTATTTCCAGACGATGGGGAAGATGTACAAGTAACATTTATTGGGTATCATGACCAAGCACCGCATTGTGAAGGGTTTGCTTATAGAGAAGGTGGAAATTGGTATTGGACGGTAAATGATGGCAACGTTAAAGTAGAAATTATAGCATGGAAGAAAAATTGTGAACCATATAAGGAAACAAATATGGAAACTATAAAAGTTCGCTATGCTATTGAAAAAGAAATTGAAATTCCTAAAAATTATAATAAAGAAATGATTGAAAAAATTATTCAGAAAAAATGTACAGAAAAAAATGGCATAGATACATTATGGGACACTGAAGATGGATTAAAAGAATTAGGATTAAATGGATTATTTGATATAATAAAGAAATAATTATTTATATATATTTCTTGAAACTACACGAAATATAACTTATATGTGTTATAATGTATATGTATTAGGTAAATACATTATTTAGTCCTCTAATAACTTCCTCCAAAGTAATTGATGACCAAATAAGAATTTAGGTATTGCAGAAATGTGATACCTTTTTTCTTTATTATTTTATCTTAAATACTACACGAATAATAAACAGTATTTGATATAATATACTTAATATAAATTGTTTAAAACAGATTGGATGGTGTAAATTATGACATTTTAGCTAATACATATATTTATTTGGATTTTGATGATATTTATGATGATAAAAATGCTACTGTTCTTTGCATTTTAATTTAAAAAAGGAGTTTTATATGATACATTTTAGAAAAAACAATAGGTATTCTAAAGATATTAAAATAATTAGAAAATATCTTAATACTGTAGGCGAACTAGAAGCTACTTATCGTGAAATTGAAGATGCTTGGGCTGATTATAGTGATAAATATTATGCCGCAGGATGGATTATAGTTGATAATACGTCACTTACTAATTTTGCTAAATATTTGGAGGAAAATTTTGATGAATAATTTTAAAAATGTAAGTAAGAAAAAATCGTTTTGGAACACATTGTTTAATGAGTTTTTTGAGTCTATTTTATTAGTTCTTTTTATAACATATATGGCTACGTTTATTTTATTAGGCAAAGCCGGAATATTAAATTTTATGGGAAGTAGCAATTATATTATAAACGGACTAGTTGCAGCAGCAGCCTTCCCAATTGTGTTAATCCTTGCAGTAGGTGTAATAGCGTTAGCTGTAAATATAGTAGGACTTATTCCTCTTACTATACATAAAATTAAGGCCGTATATAACTACACCTATCTTCCACTTACTGTGGATGAGATTAAAGATGCTTTAGATAAGAATATTATATCTTCTAAAGAAGATTATATTAAATTAATTTTGGACAGTCTGCGTTATGGAGTTACTAATAAGCCATCTTTATTCTTTTCCACATATTACATAGCATTTTCTGAAGAAGAGTTATGCTCATTATGTAAATCCTTTGAGGAAGTGTTTGACAGTCCTATTATTATTGATAATGATATGCTTTCATATATTAATAAGTATGATTGCACTCATACTCCTTTTGATGAAGCATATAAAGAGTATGAAAATGTAAAAGACACTACATTCGCTTTATATACAGACGGAGATAAATATAAAGAAATATTAGAAACAGTTGATTATCCATTGTATGTAGGTTAATAATAATCTAAAAATATTTATTTAAGGATATAGATATTATCAGCTTACAAGTATTTCATACTTGCAAGTGGTAATCCTTGCTATCGCAAGATATTATCTATATCCTTTTATAGTGCCATATTTTATAAAGGCACACGAGTTATAAGTATTTTATGATATAATAATTTATATAAGAAAGGAGAACTAATATGACATTAAAACCTATGATGTGTGTTACTATAGATACTCTTAATTTGGCTGAACTTAAAATTGGACATATTTATTATATGGATTTAGATACAAAATTTAAAGCCACTATGAATAATACTGAATATGCTATGTTTTATTCTGATGCAACTGGTAAACATATGATTGGTAATTTAATTACCTCTCATTTTACTGATAAAAATATACATAGAAAAGCAATTATTGATGATGTTATTTATATAACAAATACTCTTATTAATCTTAAATTTGAGGATAATTACCCGGAATACGCTGAGTCTATTTATAATAAATTAGCTGAAATTGTCGAAATTGTTGGTTAGAAAGGAAGATTGCAAGAGGAGTTGTAAGTGAGTTATTTAATGTTTCAAAATATGCTAAGACAACAGAAAAAAGAGACTAAAACTTTTACTCATGCTTTTAATACAAAACAGAGGAATACACCTATTATTGGAAGATTATTTATTGATAATGAAATTGTTCCAATTATAGATATTAAGTATGAAAAAATCAATAAAAAAATAGATAATAACAGGGGTTTTTACTATGTAAATGATGGGTATAAAGTAATTATTAATGTGTCATTTCCGAAAAACTTAGCTTCCAAATATATCTTGAATTATATTGTAATAAAATTAAAAGATGATAATGAGCTAAATAATTTTAAATTACGAATAAAAAACAATGAAATAATCAATTTTACAGATTATGAAGATTACAGGAGAAATCAGGATGGCTAAAGCTAAAAAGGATGCAGCCTATCTCAATGTATATATTGAAAAGTCTACGGTAGAACGACTTACCAAGTTCTGTGAAGAATAAGGCAATCAATATGTATCTTGATAAGATGGAAAGGAAATTAAAGACATCAAAATAAGCACAAAAAAAGAACCACACTTTTTCTCAGAATGGGAATGATGTAGTTCTTTTTATTTTGGACTAAATACTTAACTTATTAGCATTGATAATCATTACTGCTACTCTTCTATTATTTATAAAACTACACGAATTATGAATAGTTTGTGATATAATGTATTTATAGAAAAGAGAAAAATACGTGTTTCAAGGAAAAGGAGATGGTTGCATGTTTCCAATTATAACAAGCAAAAAGCAAAAGGAGTTTGAAAAGTATTGCATCAGAAATAATATTACAAGTGATGAAAGTAAATGTAATGTGCCTTGTATATGTGGATATTATGGCAGAGCTTGCAGACAAACAAATGATGAAGCAAACAGAATGATTTGCCTGGATTGTTCATTGCGGATATTTGTATCTACAGTTGAAACAATAATAGAAATTTGCGATGAAAAAGAAAAAATTGGAATCAGTCATCTATATGATTCAGATATTTTAGATATACAGAGCAAACTTAAAAAGGAATGTGTTATAGATGTCAAATATTCTTATATTGAAAATATCCTGAATTACTTGATTGAAAGTGATAGTTAAAAATACGTGTTTCATTGGAAGAAAGGAAGGCAAATAAGAAATGAATATTGAAGTGAACAGTGAAAGAAGTTATTTGGGGAAAGATATTAAAGCATGGTGTACGAGTGAAACAGAAGATGCCAACGCTCTAGAAATCAAACGGAAATATTATTCGGATGAAGTCAAATTTAAGCCAAATGATAGGGTATATTATTTTGTTGACTATGTAAGCACTTCAGAGTCATATAAAGAGTGCGGAAGCCTTAATATGTGGGGATGTCACTTATATCGTGATTTAGAAAAATCACCACGAAAAGCAAACTAAACTAAGATTCCAAGACTTTAGAAAATACACATTTTAAAGGGTGAGAAAATAACATGGAAGAATATATTAAGAGAATTGAACAAATTGCAACAAGATGTACAAAAAATAAGTATGATGGATATTCACAGATTATGAGAATCTGTGATGCCATGAGAGAAGAACACAGTTATAGAAAATATAAAGAAAAAACGGACTCATAAGCCTGAAGAAGATTTTATTCTTAGTAATGAGTGGTACGATACATTATGCCTTTTTAGATAATGCTATTGAAATTTTCAAGGGAGTCAAAAAGATAGGCTATAATAACAAAAATGAAAGTGAGAAAAATATGCGTGGAGTTTTAACAACTGAAATTCAAAATAAAGCAAACTCTTTTTTAAAAAGAGAAATATCACAAAAGGAACTTAGACTATATCCATATATAGATTATTCTATAAAGAATGGATGTCAAGGATGGAGTTATTCAAAAACGGATGAAGAAGAAATTAAAATCCTAAACAGATTATATGATGAAGGATATATTATCTATTCTCCTGAAAAGATAATTGTAACTCGAAACTTTTATGACTTTATGCAAGATATTTTAGCAATAAGTTATGTGGAAGAGTTCCTTTAAAACTAAGATTTTCAGATAAGGAGCGATACAGAATGAATAAAGAAAATGAAAAAGATATAAGTTGTTAAATAAAAGGAGAATTAACTTATTATGAATAAAACAAATAATTATTATATAGATAATAATGGCGATATGATAGGCTATCCTACTAAGTATTATCTTGAAAAAATTGAGCAGACTGCTGCTCCTTTTTATGGTAAGCTTAAAATGATAGCTATGCGTAGAAATAATAGTAGTGTGTGCTTTACATTGAAAGATAAAAATGGTAAACTTTATTATATGAATGATTCTATGTTTGAAAAATATATCACATCACATGAAGTTATTCTTGAAGAAAATTGGAATTTCTATAAACAAGGAAATACTTACAGTATTGGAGCTGATTAAATACCTTTTAAAAATAAGAAATAATTATTAAAGGAGTAAACTATGGTTTTACTGAATGTAGATGCTGAACAAAGTATTACAGATGGTTATATTAGAAATACATTACAATATGATTTAATTAATGATGATGACGCTATCGATAAAAAATTAATAGCTTCTTTATGGTATGGTAGTGATAAAAACTGGTATTGTACAAAACGTCTTTATAATATTGAAACAATTAATCTTAATAAACAGTATCACTTACCACTTGATTATAATTTTCACGATATTGTTGATTTATTTATTCAATTTTGTGTAGATTGGATTGATAAGGAAAGTACTGATTTAAATTATTTATATAAAAAAATAAGGAGAATGTATATTGATGGAAAATATTAAAATTGGAACTACTTTTTTAAATACTGATACTGCTGCCGGAACTTATGTTACCAGACCATCCGGAAGAAAAGCTTATATTTTTAAAACATGTAAGGTAATCTCTCATGCCGGATTTTTACAGGGAACAAACATTGAAGTTTTTAATGCTATTACTGATAAAAATGAAAAAATCTTATTAGATGTTGAAGATGTTAGTTCAGAAAAACTTATTCCAATGGATAATTTAACATAATATTATTAATATATTTATAAGGAGATATATATATGAGGAGAAAAATATTACGTGTATATGGTGGTGGAATTTATAATATAAAATCTTTTAAGGATGATAGACATAACTATATATTTAAAACTGATAATATGGAAGAACATATATTTCCAAAATCTTTATTCTCATTAAATATTTATCAAAATTATTATGACATAAAAAGGGTATAGTTTAAAACTATATCCTTTCTTTATGTTTATTCTAAATTACAATTTGACACTCTAATTAGAATTTTTACAATCGCATATTTCGCATATTTTCAAAAACTTTACTGCCTTCAAATTCATTTTCCACATTATATAGAACTTTATTTTTATTATCATATTCAAAAAAACCACCTATATTACTAGGATTTTCTCCGTATTTTGCATTGAAGTCTAAATCAATTTTTTTAATATTATTTTCGTTATATTTTTCCGGTAAAGTTATCATAGCATATCCTCTTTTACTATTTATATTTCATATTCATAATTATCTTCTTTTTCCATATTTTTATTTTCTGCAATATTTTTATCATTATCTAATATTTGATGATTTTCCATTTTTTTATTATTAAAATATTCTCCATATAATTGTCTTTGATGGTCAAAGACATACTCTATTCTATTTGCTATCTTCTCTCCATATGTAGCTCTTACTTTATTTATTACATCTTCATCTATTAAATTTCCTGGCATATTCTTGATATTTAACTGCTGTCCATATAGTTTATGACATATATCAAGCTGTTTATCACAATTTAAATCAAATGGTTTGAATGTAACACTATTTATTAATCCCCAAGTATCTTTATTTATAGGATAATCTACTTGCATATCACTTAAAAATGATGCTCCATTATCAAATATAGGGGCATATTCATATGTTCCATCTGGTGTTTTAATAAGTCCTATATTACTGAAATGCCTATCTTCATTCATTATTAATGTATCAAATTCTAATATTGATGTGATATATGCTCCAACATCTTCTTTACCTGTTATTCCTTCTATCATTCCTACTACTGATTTGATTGCATCTTCTGTTGACATATCCTCTAACATTTCTACTATATCTATATCTAATTCAAGTTCAAAAAATTCATCTAATGGAACAAATTCAGAACCTTCAGGGTAGTTTTTCATAAAATCATCTGACTTACATCCCATTGATATATTAATCTCTCCCTCTTTCATATAAGATATATTACATAAATCATAATTAACATAATTTTTTATATTAGAATATTTAAGGATTGAACTTGCTACATATTCTGCTGCTCCTTCATATCCTAGATAATCAGCTTTATACCACACTCCATCAACTCTTGCTTTTGTTTGATTACCTGTCTGAAATTCAACAATTTTATTTTCAATATTTTTTGTATTAATCTGCATTTACTTTTCTCCAAATATACATTAATATTAATGTACTCTTATATATAGTATCGTATATAGTTATACTTTTCGGATATTTAGTTACAAAACTACACGAATTATACTATGGTTGTGATATAATGTATTTATAGAAAAGAGAAAAATATTATTTATGAGGTAATTAATTATGACAGTTGAACTTATGTATAAAGATGAAGTAATGACTCGTGCAGTTGTTGATGAAGTAAATAAAACAGTTAGTTTTGAAAACTTTACAGATGATAATATCAGACGTATGTTTGGATGTAAAAAAACAGCTACCTATGAGGATTTTGAAAGATTTTTAGAGAGAAGATGTTTTCCACGTACAAGAGATAATGCTTCTGATTTGCTTAATACATTAGGTCTTACTGAATACAATCCTCTTGAAATTGTTAAAAAGACTAGTGGAAAAATGGCACATGATACTTTATGGGTTAGATTTTCTTAATTGATTGGAGAATATTATGGACAAATATTTTATTGAAGTAAATAGCATAACTTATCAATATCCATATGGAATAGACAAAAAAGTAACTGATTATGGTGTATTAAATAAGTATATCGGTAAAGAATTTTCAAGAAAAGAAATAGACAAGATAATTGCAAAAATGATACTAAAACATCCATATATAGATAATTCTATGAACTTAAAATTGTCTATTATGAGAAAAACTGCAAAATTTGACTCCTTTTATCATATTTTGAATTTTCGTAATTATAATTATGAAAATCAAGTAAAAGGTGATATTACCATAAAATATGAATTAAATTAAGGAGAATTAAATGCAATTTATACCAACAAATGAATATAAAGAAATATCTTTACAAGAGGGATTAAATCAGCTCCAATTAGGTAATATAGATAAATTATATTCTGACGGATTAGATGCAGAGGAATATATTTATTTTGATAATAATAAGGGTTTTTGTTATGAAGATGGCTGTGCTATTGGCGATACCTTTGAACGGACATTACACGTATTACATTCACTTAAATGGTGTTTTAGCTCTAAGTTTTATAGAAAAATTAAATAAATAATAAAAATAAGGGTATAGTCATTAACTATATCCTTTTTTAATATCCTCTTTTTATAATTAATTCTTACACTTCTTATTATCATCCATTTATTACACGAGTTATACATCTTGTATGGTATAATATGTATAAGATAAAGAAATATTTAAAGGAGTAATTATATGTCATATACTATTAAATCCGCAGATGAATTAAAAAATCCATTTTTATGTTATTGTATTTTTCGTGAATTTAATAAAGAAATAAATGAAGATTATATTGATATTCATTATGATATTATAGATACTATTCCTTTCCTATTTTGGATAAAAGGTAAAAATGTTATTACAAATGAACAGCTTGAAAAATATTTAAGTATAAATGATAGTCTATATTTAACAAATATTTTAAAAGATGATAAGTTATTTCCTATTACTTGCGGAATGAGTTATTTATCGAATATTAAGGCCTATACTCTTTTAGCTGAATATATGTGTCAGACAAAGGAATTTAGAGAAAAACTTTGGGATAGTATTAATGATATTGAAAATAATATAGTAAGCGGTATAAGTCCTGTGTGCATTATAGATGATACTGAAATGTTTTATCATAATTATCATCTTTATTATGTTTTTAAAATGAGTATTTATGAAGCACAACAATTATTATCATATAAAGACCAATTTAATATTGGTATTAATATGACTGTATCTGAAGCTGATACATGTATTCCTATTATCGAATTTTAATTATATTAAACAGGAGAATTTATGGATATTAATACAGATATTCAATATATTATTTTATTTGAAATTTTTAAAAGGTTTGAAACTGAAAGACTTTATAAGGTTGAAGATATATCTTCTGGTCCTGATGAGTTAAGAAAAATTGTACATACTGTAATAACAGAAAATGATTTTATTAATCATAACAATGAGACAGAAGAATATTTTTTTAATTATATTAACCAATTATATGATGATATAGCCTTACATAAATCTAACTCTATAATACACAAAATAAAACAAGACTATTATAAATATATAAGAGAAAAATGTGAACAATGGTATCAACAACATCTACGCTGAAAGCCTAGATGTTTATTACAAGTATTGAAATTATTTTTATTAACTTTAAACCTTACACGATTTATATGTTATATATGATATTATATATTTAATAAGGAGAATATTTATATGAAAATTTGTAATGAAGCATTAAGGTCTTATTTATTCCATGCTATTTTAGAATGGGCTGATAGTGAAAACGACTATAACGGTATTGAAGATGAGAATTTTATTAAATTGGTATGCAAAACTACCGGTATGCCTGAAAAGGAATATAACGATATTATGATGATTAATAAAACTATTCCTTTTAATGATGATTCATGTAAATTTAAATGTAGTATTGCAGCTACAAGTGATAGTGATTGTAAAGATTTTTGCAATATGGAATGTCCATTTTAATCGAAAGGAGAAAAAATAATGGAACAGTTAGTTTATGCGGCAACAATACCTTATATTGCAACAATAATACTTTTTATATTTGGTGGGGCTTTTTTGGGTGTAATCATTCTTATGTTTGTTTTTGATGACGAAGATAAGAAAATAATAATTACGCTATTAGCTGTAGGAATAATTTTACTAGCTTTAGGTTATTACTGCAAAAATATTTACAGTAGATATAACAATCAAATTAAATCAATTGTCAAAGATGTTATTGCTAGGGAATATCCTGATGCAACAGAATTTAGATTTGAATTAGATACGGGATATTTTACAGAAAACGATATTGAATACAAGATTCAGTATAAAAAGACTATAAAAAATGAAGAAAAGCTTATTATAACTGTCAACTATTTTATTGCACCTAGCAACAATAAGAATATAAAAACGCTCGACATACCAAAGGAAACAAAAAACAATGAGTCCACTAACGATTAAAATACTCATCCTTGCTGCCGGAGTCATCATTATGGCAACAGGATTTACAATTAATCATTTCCATGTAGGGAATAAGGATGCCAGATACATAGTAACAGCAATTGGTGTTGGTATTACAATATTTGCGCTTGTACAGTTATCAACAGATATTGGCACTGCTCTATTTGGTATAGAGGGTGTCAATACAAGGACACCTAAACCTAATCCATAATATATATAAAGAGGTAAACGATAATGTTATTTATAATAAGTTTTATAATAGGTAGTATCTTATTAGACAGTATTTTATTCATATTAGAGCAAGATGAAATTATTCCTAATATTATTTATTCTAACATTTTAGGTCAACAAGTTTCTTCATTAGAAGCTATTAATTTTACTGCAATATCTTTACAACTTATGGGTATATTGTGCCTATTTCTATATTTTAAAGATAAATTAAAAAAGGAGTAATGCTATTAAGCAAAACTCCTTTATTTTTTCCATTGTACAACAGCACTTCCATATGCGGTTACATCATTTTATATCTAGAGTTATTTATCTTTGTCCAAGTGTCCCTCCTATCACTCTTTAGTGCCTAAAATTTTTGTTGCAATGTTATCTAATCCCATATTATGATATGCTGTCCATAGATATTTGTCTACATTATATTCAGCCATTCTATTCAGCTCAATATTTATGACCTCTTTTACATTCCATTTGGTGTTTCCATAAACTTCATAGTAGAATTTATTAAACCCATTTTTATCATCAATGCTATCTTTTATGCGTTGTTTAAGTTTCTTTGCATTACCAGCATATTCTACTGCACTAAAATAATCATTAGTGTGTATACTCAAATATGATAAATTAGCATTGACTTTGAATAAATATTCCTGTTCTAAAGGGTCCATATAATCGGCTCTATTTTCAAGCTTATGTAAACATTCCTCAAAAAATTCTATTGCCTCATTATAAATTTCTATCTCCATATATATTTGAGCTATTTTATATGTATTACTGTATTTCGGCATTGTGTTATATGAATTTTCATATGCATCATTCATTAAACTGCGCAAGTTATCTTCTCCCTCACAAGCTTTACCAAGCTTATAAAGTACACTTGACACGTATGGTTTCTCACCTATCATGTCTTTTGCTTCAATAAAAGCATTTACTGCGTTCATACTATTCCAACTATAGTTCTCAAATATCAATCCAAGCAACATATAAATGTTACTCTCACCAGGATACTCGTTAGCAAATTGTGAACACATGCAACCAAGTTCATCCACATTATAATATAATGTCTTTTTACACAAGAAACATGCTAAATTTGCTTTTTGTCTGCAATATATCATTGCATAGTTAATCTCATATATGTCAGCATCTAATGCATCTAACTCATTGACAGCCTTTTTAAAATGTTTTCCTGCCTTATCTGTTATTGTCGAGTTCATCCTAAAATATTGAAGTGTAACAGATGCTTGAAATAAATTATAATTCTCAAATACCTTTTTCAAATAATTTAATTCATATGCAGTTCCATTAAATTGACACAGTATACCATCATAAATTTCTATTTTTTCATCATTATCTAAGTCGATTTCTAGGTCATAAGTGTATTCATCTAATAATTCTTCTGAATCTCTATCCTCTTTTAAGCATTCACAAACAAAATAGCCTATAAATCTTAAAAATTCTGCGTACCACTGAAATTTATACCTGTTCTTGTTTGAATATTTTATTAAGACTGATGTATTATTTCCCATTCTATCAAATCCTCGTATTTCTTTTTACTGTCCAAATTATAAATAGAAACCCTTACTATATTGTCAGAGTTTTTAATCTCATACTTGTCATCTAAATTTTTATCAAGATAAGCAGTGATTTATTTTTTTATACGTTTCTCTGAAGGTTTCTTTTGTTCAAGAGTGAATGTTAAAATTAGTAATCCCCACATTAATGTATATCCAATAATAAGAATACTTATAATTATCATTATTATTTTTATTATCTTTATTATATATTTTTTCATTATTATAACCTGTTATAAGAATATTTCATCTATATCATCATAAGTATTATCTTCTTCTAATTCCGTAGGATTTCCGTCTTTATCTATATCTTTTATCTGATATGAATTATAATTTCTTTCAGGATTATATTTATCTTCTACTTTATCTATATATAAATTAATTCCACCATTATCATTTTTATATAATTCTTCTTTTTGTTCATCTGTTAATTTTATATATCCTTTTAATAAATCATTTATTGTATGTAAACTGCTATTTATTTCATACATTCTATCATTCTTAGTATATTCTAAATTACTCATTATTAGTAATCTGTCTATTTCTTCTATATACTTTTTCTTTGCTTTTACTGTTATCATTTTAAATATTTCCTTCTCTCATGTAGCAGCACAGGATATTGCTCTTTTATATCTTTATATAATATTCTTGAATGTCTTAATTTTCTTAATGCTTTACCTTCTATTTGTCTTACTCTTTCTGCTGTCATGCTTTTATTATATATTACTTTTAAGGCTTCTGCTGTCTCTTTTAAATTTAATGGATAACCTGTTTCGATTCCATTTCGTAATACAAGTACCATATATTCATTTTCTGTTAAAATATTTTTTGCTACACCTAATATCTGGTCTACAAAAATCTTTTGCTCTGCTTTTTCTGCAATATCTGTATCTATCTCTACAAACCGATACATGTTTTCTTCTGATTGTCTACCCTCTAAATCATTATTATATGTTAATACTTTATCTAATGATTCTAATTCATTTGAAAAAGGCAATAGGTTTTTTAATACATCTTCTGTTATTCCTAACATTTCAGCAAGTTCTTTGGTTGATGTATCATTTTCGTGATTAGTATGTTTTACTGCTATTATTTTATTTAATTCATATATTTTATTCTGCAAATAATATGGTAATGATACTGGATTTTCTGTTGCTTTAATATCTCTTTCTATTGCATTTCTTCCCCACCAGTATGCATAAGTTACAAATTTTCCTTTTTCTTTATCCCATCTATTTGCTGCTTTTATAAATGAATATAATATAGATAAATATGCATCTTCAACATTATCTCCAAAATAATATTTAGATAATATATCTATTGCTAATGTCCTATTTCGTACTATTAATTCCGTTTCTGCCTCTTTATCATTATTTTGTATTCTTACACATAATTCTTCATTATATCCTTCATCAGGTTTTTCTTTATATTGTGGATATATCTTTTCCATATCCTTTATTACTTTAGCCACTTTACTTAAATCATTGACCATTTATACATACCCCCATATGTAAATAGTTATCTTTCTATTTCTTCTTCCTCTAATTTATTTTCTTCTTCTTTTAATATATCTCTAAAATTAATCTTATCTTTTTCTTCAGCTTTATTATTCTTTGTGAAATTTGATATATCATTTTGAAAATTATTTTGATTAAAATATTCAGATTTAAATACTTGTATATTCATATTTTGTTATCCTCTATATTAAACATATATTTGTTTGAATATTTTTCTTATATATAGTATCGTAAATTATGGACATTTTCGGTCATTAATTTTATTACTTTATTAATATGATATACACGAATTATATATATAATATGTTATAATAATCTTATCAAATAAAAACAAATAATTAGGAGAAAAAATTATGAGTACTGCTGATTATAGAGATGTTGTATTAGACGAAAGAACTGATGCAAATATCAGTTTAGATAAAGGCGATTTTGTAAAATGTATTGATTGTGGCCGATTAATGCTTGTTAATATAGGAGAAGGTATTTGCCCTGAATGTTGTGGGGATAATCTTATATGGGCTAGTAACAATAAAGAAGAAATTTCAGAGGATTTCTTTAATGATAATGATAAATATACATTAGTTGATATGAAATCATAATGGATAAATACACGATTTATAATACAAATATAATATAATATTGTTAGAAAATATTTAAGGAGAAAAAATTGTTATGCTGATACCATTTAGTACATTAGCTAATTATTGTAAGTTTATAAATAGTAATTGTGAAGGATGTGCTTATAGAATAGCTTGTGATATTTTTTCTGATGAGATAAAAGACGTTACTCCATCTCAATTAATGGATATTATAAATAATCCAAACTTTACAGATATTATAATAAAAAACAAAGCATTTAATAACGAAGATTAAAAAATATTTTTGATTTATTGTAAAATACTACACGAGTTATGATATATGTGTGATATAATGTATATATAAAATAAATGAGTGATAAACTTCCGAAGAGGGGTATGGAAGGTCTGAGCAGACAGATAATATGCTGGGATATTCGGTTCGACTCCGGGTGCTACATTTTGTAGTATATGCTTCTGTAAATGGGAAACTCTAGCAGTACTGAATGGTTCAAATCCATTCTCACTCAATCTAATAATATTTAAAGGAGAAATATTATGGCTTACCATTATATTGTTACATTTGATAATAATATAAAAGTGTGGGTAGATATTGAAACAGCTAATAAGGAAGAAGTTAAACAGATTGCCTCTGCAATATTAGATGAGGCAGATTGCAGTTCTACTATTGTTTCTGTGAAAAGAACTACTCATTTAGGCGATATTGCTGATGTAGATTATGTTGCATGATATATAAGATTTAAAAGGAGATATTTATTATGACTAGAATGAATGACACTATTTATGTAACCGATAACGATAATCTTGATACACTTACTTCTACTGATGAAGTATTTTTATAGGAGATTATATATGAACATGGATTTAATTGCTTTTATAATTTCTTTTATATTAGCTTGTATTATTACTTATTTTAAACTTAGAAAAGATTTTAATATTTAACCCATAAATAATATTTAAGGAGCCGATGAACTTAATCTTCGACTCCATTTCTTTTTTCTAATTTCCTAATGGTGTTTTATATACTATCATATTGATTATTATATCTATAACAAATCCTATTGCTAATAATGGTAACATTCCACCACCATTATATATTAAAAATATTACTGCTATTCCCCATAATACTCCTTTAAATATAACTAACCAGACACATCCTATTGTTACCATCATTGCAAATATATATTCTTTATTAACATGTATGATATTTTCTAAAAACTGAAATATTGGTGTTAATATATTATCTTCAAATGTTATCACATTCGCATACATCATATTAAACTTATCTGCTATATTATGTAAAAATATAATATTATCTAATACTGGTATCTTATTTAAATATCTTAATAACATACCACATATGAATATTATTAAACATATTCTAAATCGTGTTACAAATCCTATTGCTATCTCTTCTATTCCATGTCTTTTAAACAAAAATTCTATCATATTCTATTTATCTTCTCCTTTGTTTTCATATAAGTGACTACTAATATTCTAATATTACTACTATTTTATATATTTGTATAGTATTAGTTTTCATATAAGTGACTACATTTAATTTGAAATATTGAATTTTGTTTTCATATAACTGATTACATATTTTATCTCAGATTAAAATATAAGTTTTCATATAAATGACAACAATACATCTCTGTTTTTATGATTTTATCATTTGATTGCAGAAAATAGTTTTCATTTATTTGACAACATTTTTATTGATTATCATTACTTTTTATTAGATTTCATTCTGTATTTTCCTTATTTATATCATATTTGTTTCCACTTATATGACAACATTTTATTTAGAAAAGATGAGAAATACTATATTTATTGACTAATTATAACTATTTTTGACATATATATTGATTATATTTTATTTATATCAGGATAAAAACATAGTATTATTTTTGAAAATATTGATTTTATAAGGAAAAATAAAGAAATTATATTTAGATTTAATAATATTGGTTATATTTAGTATATATAATCAGTATTATTAATAAAAAATAGATTATTTCACACTATATAGAAATATTATTTAAAATTTAATAGTATTCTTTTTAAATATATATAAGTGTATTACTTATTATACTTTATTATTATTTTTATAGATGTATAGAGAGTTATTTTAACTAAAAAAGTTTTAAGATATTTAAAAAATAAATATATGATATATACATATTTCACAAAAATAAATTATTTACCTGAATATAATTTCCAAAAATTGGGAATTATGATATTATAAATCGTGAACAAATAATTTTATATAAATAGCAATGATATTAATATGATTAATATTTTGCTTATATTAAGGAGGAATTGTCTTATGGAATATAATTCAAAAACCTATGGAACACAAAAAATTAAAAATGATATTGATAAGAATTTATATTCTTTCAATCATTATTTACAGAGAGAAGAAAATCAATGGAATAGAAAAGCAAAATCTCTTTTAATTGATTCTATGTTAAGAGGTTATATAATATTACCTTTTGTAATTGATAAGAGAGATAAAATTGGCGGTATCATTGAAGGAAAACAGAGATTATCTACACTTAGAGATTTTCTTGATAATAAGCTCCGCATGACTAACAATATGGAGCCACTTGTTTTAGATGTAGTTACTGTTGATGAAGATGGCAATACTAAAGATGAAACTAAAGAATTTGATATATCCGGTAAAAAGTTCAGACAGTTCGATAAAGAACTTATAGATATTATTACTTCTTATCAGTTTAAGTTCTATGAGATAACAGATGCAACTGATAAAGAAATTGTAGATAACTTTATTAGACTTAATGCTGGTAAACCACTTACAAATAAACAGTTAAGAAAAACAGTCGCATCAAAAGAGGTATCTTCAGAAATAGCTTCTATCTGCAATTTACCATTTATGAAAGATAAGCTCATTACTAAAGGACAGAAGAAATCGGCTGCAGATATAGATGCAGTAATTAAAACTTTACTTCTTATATCAAATAAGGAAAATGGTTATGAAATTAAGACATTTAATGTGCCAGATATTCAAGCTTTCCAGATTTGGTATAATGATAACCAAAATGAACATGTTATATCACAGCTTACAGATGCTATTAATGAGTTAGATAAGAATATAGAAACTATATCTATTAAAACTACTTCTATCCCATTTATGCTTTATGCTGCATACAGAACAATTGAAGAAGATAAAGATATGACAGAGTTTGCAGATAAAGTAAAAGACTTTGTTGCTAATTATAATAACAATACTGATTATTCAGCTTTAATCAAGAATGGAACATCAAGCAATGCTAGTATACAGGCAAGACTTGATTATTGGAATGAATTAGTGTAACACTTTTAAATACAAATATAGCCTACCTAATTAAAAAGGTAGGCTATTTGTTTATTTCAGTTGCTTATTAATGAACTTCCACTGATAAATTTTATATTATCATCCTTTGATAGTTAATCAATATCTGCAATGCTTTCTACAAAGCAATTGTAGTAGATATATCTCTTGCCATTAAAGTCAAACTTGACATATCCACCATCGTTGGTTTCAATATCAATCTTGCCTTCGTATGTTGCAAGCTTCTTGCCATCTGCTGTGTATACAGTAATCGTTCTCTGCATACCATCATTCATATCACTTTTCATATCTGTTACCATTCTGTCCCAAGACGCACATCCTGTCATGCCAAGGCATAATGCTAACCCTAATGTAATTGCTATAATTTTCTTCTTCATAATATAATTCCTTTCTGCTGATAATCAGCTTCATTATTCTTATATGTTATACCATCATATGTTACTGGTCTTTCATAGAAATTGCTTAAATAGTAATTTTTTCCTCTAAAACTATCTATTTTATTCATAATTATTATACCTCTATTTTTTATATAAAATCATATTCTATTATAATTATAACATATATTATTCATTATTCGTGTATTTCAATCTATTAATTTTTCATCTTTATTTGTATTTTTTTTATATGAATTAGTAACCCCATATGCAATCCACGGTATTACTGACACAAAACAACATATTATTATTGAAATTATCTTATTTATAATAATCACTTATCCTTTCTGTTTATTTTTTTTATATATTAGTATCGTAGGAAATTAAATTTTTCGAGCCAAAAAATAAAAAGGGTATAGTTTTTAGCTATACCCTTAAATATTTAACGGTCTATATCATAATTATTATCCATGCAATAGAGATAATCTTCTAAATAATCTTTACCCAACATATTTTCAATGATTTCTTTACCTTTTTCATTAGGATATATAAACGCTGCTTTATTTTCATAACCTACATAATCATTAATACAAACAAATCCAGCCCCTTCTAATATTTTATATTCTCTCTCTAATACTGACTCTACTGGTATTTTTTTTAGTCCATCTTTTTTCTGAAAATCATATAAATAATATTTATCTACCGGAAATTCCTCTTCTGAAATATATGCTGTTGTCACATATATATCATTCTCAAAATTTGGATTACTTTGTTTTTGTGTTTCTATATATGCTTTTAAATTATCTGTTTTATTTGCATCATCATATTTAATATAAATATCATGTATATCATTAAAATCTACTTTATTAGAAAAGCCTTTTATATCATTTAACATAAAGCTATCTAGTGTTTCGCCATAATCTGTAACACAATAATTATCTGCGATTTTTTCATTACTTGTTATTGTTTAATAATTATTTTCTTTTCTATAAGCATCAAGTCCTTTGTATAAATCATATAAACTAGCACTACACATATTTTCATTAGGAGAATCTAAAGCCCAATATATGTCTAAAACTATATCATCTACTGTTTTAATTCCATCTTTAGGATAAAGTATTAATACTAGAGCTACCAGGTCTGGATTTACAATATATACTGTTCCCATATCAGAATGATTTAAAAACCATTCTTTTAAATCATCAAAAGTATCATTTTTATCCATAAGGAAATGATTTTTTGATAATCCGGTAAGTTCTCTGTTTATTTCTCTTTTATCCTCGACACCAAAATCTGCAAAATCAAAATATCTAAGTTCTCCTAATGACATATTACATCTTGAATACACATAGTCTTTTGTACTATCTTTATACCACATTTTAGGACTACATCCTAAATACTCTAAATCTCTAAATACATTACAAAATGTATTATAATCTAAATCTTTACACACATGACTTTCTATTTGACCAAAGGTATTATTAATTTCTACTTCAATACCGAATGTATTAGGTTTAGTTTGTCTTGTATCAGTATCAATATCAAACATAATTCCATAATAGTTTTCAATTGCTCTTAAAATACGAATATTTTTAGCTCTTAATACTGCTAAAAAATCATTTTTATTATCATAAGTTTCTTTTTTTAGAGGTCTTTTATCCATTTCAGTTTTATAATTCTTAAAATAGTCTGATGGATTTCCATTTAAAATTTCAATATTTTTTCTTATCTGTTTATACTGTTCGTAACTCATTTATTAAGTCTCCTATATATAAGCTAAAAAGCTTCTTGTCTTAAAGATTTGCTTTAAAAAATTTATGTATTTTACTTTCATTAAATAAAGTATCATTCGCATAAAATATATTTAAAGTTTTATCGGTCTTATCATTATACTTTAAATTTTGGTCAAAATGCGATGTTGCAATTTTTAGTTTTGAATTTTGAAATTTTTCTTTAATTGTAATCATAAATATTTATATACTATACCCTTAGTAATTAATCTAATTCAATTTCTTTTTCTGACTCTTTATTACATTCTAAGACTCTTTCATTCATTTTATCTATAACTTTTTGGCCAATTTCATTAGGAAAGATAAATGCTGTCTTATATTCATAACCGACATAATTATTAACATCAACAAATCCTGCATCTTCAAGTATTTTATTTTCTCTTTCTAATACTTCATTTACCGGAATAAGCTTTTTATTTACATCTTTTTCATTTTTAAAGATACAATATTTATTAGGGGAAAATTCTTCACATGAAATATAAGCAGTAGTAATATATAATTCATCTTCTGGCATATTTTTCATATAATCTTTAAATACATCTGCTTTATTCTTATCTAAATAATCATTATCATCTATTCTAATCATATGGATTCTTTTCATATTTATGTCCATTAATGCTTTAATATCTTGTGTAAAAAAACTATCTTCAAAGCCATAATCAAATATTTTATTCATAATATTACCTTTCTATTTTTACAAATCTAATTCAATTTGTTCATATTCATCTTTATCTTCGTCTTTATTTATATTTTTGTCTTTTTGTAAGTCATATTCTTCTATCTTCATGTTGAATTTTTGATTACAATATGAAGCAAGTATTGACCTATGACAATCTTCAGGATTTTTTTCATAACAAAGTAATACAATTCCTTTTTCTTCAGGTGTTAATGTTATTAATTTTTCTTTTAATAGTATTTCAACATCCTTACTACTAAGCATTTGCCAATATTTAGACGTATAATCGCCACTTGTTATGGTTCCATTCTTATACCCCTTAAGTAATTCCCAAGACGGTGCTAAATCCTTTATTTCACCGCATTTACAGCCTTTAGGAGTAATACGAGATATACTATAAGGTCTATATCCATTATCTGAATATACTTTTGTTTTAGCAAAATAACCTGTTTTTATTTCTTTTAATGCCATTTCAATACCTCATATTTGCCTTAGATGTTTTTGCATTTGCAATATTCCATCTAGTATCATCATTTTGCTTTATTAAATATTTACATCCACTAGAATGATTTTCCTTATTTAATTTAATTATATATTTTGCATTTGATTTGAAAGATGCGTTTACAATATCATAATAATCATCAGCATCAGTATTCCATGTAGTAATAAGTATCGCATTTTCCATTCTTGTTGATTCATTTAACTTATTAATATATTCCATCTGCTTATCAGTCGGACAGTCCGGACACTCAAATACAATTACTGAATCTGAATAATCTCCAATATCTAATATTTCATTACGATTGGAATACAATATAATATCCTTAAAACTTGCAAAATCTTCTAAATGATTGGTAATGACAATAAATTTTTTATCTTTTATCTGTGACAGTATATTTTTTACTTGAAATGATTTTCCATGACCATTTTCACCCATAATAATAACATTATTTGATATTCTATCCATTTCATCAAATAATTCCAATGGTTCTTCTAATCCTTTTAAATATATATCCATATATAATACCTTTCTAAAGTTGTTAATTATCTATCATATTCTTCATCTTTATCTTCAATATTTGGATGAGTTGCAAATTCTTCTTGTAACCATTGGTTATGTCTTGCAATCTCACATCTTCTTTTCCACTCATCTATATCTGTTTTTCTCTCTCCATTTTCCGTATATATAAAATTTATATCGCTCATAAAATACTCCTTAATTTACCTATCATAATAATCATCTTCATAATTGCCATCATAATCATCTAAATCTGGTAATTTATCTGCTCTTTTACCCATTGAATATTTGTCAATATTATGTTCTTCATTACCAACTTCAAATCCTGAAGTATAATTACTAAATTTATCTTTTTCTTCATATCTATCAAAATCTAAATAATCTAAATCTTGTATAAGTCTGTCTTTATTTTCGATTATATAATTTACTCTTTCTTTAATATCTTCTAACTCATTATAAGATAAATAATTTAAAGGAAAATCAAGTACATCAGGAATTGGATTTCCAATTATAAAAGTGGCATAATCTTCATTTAACTTTTCATCTTCTAAATTAAATTGAATATTAATTTTTTTCTTTTTTCCTTGTAACGAACATAATTCGTCTATATAAGAATTATCACAGCCAACCATACTTAAATTATTTGGCAAATCTTTAAAAGGGTAAGAAAACTCTAATGTTTTAATATTATCATAGTCATCCACTGAAAATCCTTTTCCTTTAAATTTGTCAATATCAAAAACTTTTAAATCCATTATTTTCTCCTATTTAAGGTATACTACCTTACTATTTACTAGGACTATTACTTTCAATAAATAGTTTCCTAATATTATTATTTTTATTAAAGCTATCAGATGAACATAAATTTACTGCGGTATCAACTATCTCATCATATGAAATATTTATATACCACTCTCCATTATCCTTATTCGCTTTAAATTTTTCATGTAATAAATTTTCAATAGTTTTATCAATATACATAGGACCAATAACAGTCATTCTTTTAAGCTGTAATCCACCACTATTACTATTATTCAGTTCTTTAACTCTATTACCTGGTCTTGATGTCCTACCAATCTTAACACGGTATTCATTTTCTAATATGTATATATATCCTAAATTCTCACCTATCTCAAAATTATTATCATTAACGTAATTTGCATTTGTATAACTATTTATAAACATTTATTTCCCCAATACTAAAAATATTTAAAGAATATAGCTAAAGAGAATCGAACTCTTATCTTTAGGTTCGTAGCCTAATATTTTATCCATTAAACTATAGCTATATATTTCTTTATATATATTAGTATCGTTTTTGATAGGGAATTTCGATTATTTAAATAAAAAAATGTACCTATCTTTCGATAGATACATTAATTTTATAACTGTTGTTAAAACTTCTAACCTTTAGGCTTGAAGTCTTAACATAAAAGCTCAATTACAAGTATTTTTAATGCTTGTAATAAACGTCTATGCTTTAGCTTAGATGTTGGTGATATTCCATTAATTAATCTCCATATCATAAGCATTTTTATAAGCCTCTTCTTCTAATTTTCTATCTTTTTCGGATAAAAAATCAAAAAAACTATCTTGTATTTTATTAGCCATTTCCCAATAATCATGTACTGAATCTCTGAAATTATCTAAAGATGAATAATCAAACATATAAGGCTGTACTGTAGATATAATATTATTATTTAAATTATTCATAAATTTATCTCTATCTGTATAAGCATAATTTACAAACTTATAGGTATCGAATTTATCTATATTTCCTTCATCTTTATTGTATTCAGTTATCATTTTATAAGCTTTATTTAAAATATATTCAGAATCAGATTTTGTTCTATAATATGCTTTTACTGTATCATTTACAGCATCTAATACATGAGAGTTTAAATAACGTAAATCTTGAATATGATTTGTATTATATTTAATAATTTCCAATTCATTATTTTTATCATAATCAAGTATTAAATAAGATAAATCATTTCTATGAAATTCTTCTCTTAGCGTAAAATTAAATCCATGCTCTTTATAATTTGTAAGTGCTTTTATAAAATCATTAGTTTCTGTTGTCAACTGTTTAATTTCTATACCTTTCAAAGGTTCATTAAAATCTTTACTATCTAATCTATATCCTAAATCTGAAGCTATTTTTAAACTATAATCATTTAATTTAAAATAACAGCTAAATAAACCATTTGTTTCATCAAATTTATTTTCATCAATGCTGTTATAATCATGGTAAATACGTTCATTAACTGTATATTTCCTATCGCAATATAAAGGATATGGAGCTTTAGCAATTTTAGACCATTCTTCATAAAAATCACATAATTCTTTATTAGACAATAAATCAGCAGTATTTTTATGCAAATCACTTGTTAAATTATATATTTGTTCCATACATGTATTTGCTATTAAATATTTGCTAAATAAAGTCATCACATTTTCATCTATACTATCCTCTAAAAACAGATTAGAGAATTTAAAATTATCATATAATATATTTATATCTTCTTTTCGCTTGGTCACTATACTTTTTAAATAATCATTAGTTTCTTTTAATTTCTCATACTCTTTGTTTAAATTTTCTAATTGTTCTAACATTTCTTTTTCCATATAAAAACCTCATCAATAAGTATATAATACTATTTTATTCTATAAATAGTATCGTGTTTTTTACAGGTTTTCGACTATTGTTTAATAAAAAAAGGCCTAGTACTATTTGCACTAAGCCTTTAAAAATAATATTACTTAATAAATATTTATAAAGTTAAGTCAATATCATCATTTTCTAATTGTAACTCTTCTTTCTTCATATTAAGTTCTGATTGTAATTGACTTCTTACTTTATTAAAATATGGATTATCATTTTCCATAAAATCCCATTTCATATATTCACAATCTTGCAATGTGGTAAGTTTTTCTATTTTATTATGATATACTCCATACTGTCTTTTTTCTTGTAATATATCTTCTAATTTATAAGCATCATTAGATGATAACTTTTCCCATATATCATCTGTTTTAGAGTTAATTATAAAACTTGTACCATCATCATGTCTTTCTTCGGTTAAATAAATTTCATCTTCTTTTCCGTTGATTTTACAAGCAAAAGTAAATTCATTATATCCATTATTCCAACAATAATCTGCTTTTGTTAATACTATATCTGTAATATTGTCTATAGCTATTGTTCCTTTATTATCCATAGTTTTCTCCTTAAATATTTATATCATATATAAATATTATAGCATATTATTATATTGTTTTAACAAAAAAATAACACCTTCTTTTCAGAAAGATGTTATTCTTTGGATTTTGGGTTTATTTGGATTGAATATAAATAAGCAATATCAATAATTGGATGGATGTATTGATATTTAAGTGTCGCTCATTTATATGTATTATATTATCATATTTAACCTATATTGTCAAATTATATACACGATTTTTGTATCATTTTTATATATAAATTTTTTAAATCAACAATTTTAACAACAGTAAAAAAGAGCTAAATGATATAATAATCATCCAGCTCTTTTAAGGTATGGGGTAAAATATAAATGACATAAATATATAGAAAAATATTTTCCATTTACATATATAGTATAGCAAAAAATATAAAAAATCCAATAACTATTTTAGAAATTTAATTCAAAATCCTCATTTTCCAATTCTTCCGCATTCTCTTCTTCAGAAGTTACTTTTGAATTAATAAGTCTATCTTCTAAAAAATCTTCTTGTTCTAACATCTCCATAGTTTTTGCATTATTTAAATCATGTTCTATGCTTGAAATTTCTTTATTGATTAAATCAATAGCTTCTGTCATAGAATCATAATTATGTATATTAAATCTAATATCTTTGCCTATCTTTTCTAATTCATCTATAATAAATGAAAATTCTTCTTTAGAATGTTGTTTTATAATTGCACTATGCGATTTAATATTAGCATCAGGATGTTCTAATCTATAAATTTCTGATTTCTTAATTAAATCATTACATTCATATATGAGTGCAACAACTTTCTCTTTTTGAGCATCACAATGTAATATTTTGCCAATATTTTTAAATAATCCCATTTTATATATCTCTTTCTTCTATATCATTATCCATTTCAATAGCATTTTCTAAATCTTTATCTTTACAAATAGACTCAATGAATATATTTTCTAAAGACTCAAAATATTCTGGATAAGATAACTTTTTTAATTCTTCTTGCATATCTTTTACTTTATCTAAAATATTATCTATATTATTATGAAACTTAAATATTTTATCCCCATAACTAATATTAAGAAACTCATTATATGTAAATTCTGCATTACATACATGCGTATATGCCATATAAGATGCATCATCATACCTTTGAAGTATATTATTTGTTCTTCCTAAATATTTAAATTCATCGGGTTTTTCTTTATATTTATTATATATATCAAATCCTAATACAGTTTTTATAAAAGGGTAAGGAGCTTTAGCTATTTTGCTCCATTCAATATATGTAAGAAATACATCACTTTTTTCTACAGATTGAGGTATACGGTTCCAATCAATTCCATAATTTGTACTCATTACATAATTGCTATGCATAAGCTTGTCTGTTGAAAATTCAACTTCCTGTAATAATAAAATTAATGTATTTTCTTTAAACATATTATTATCCAATTTAATATTTCTATCATCTAGTAAATCTTGTATTTTACTTTCATACATTTTTTCTATATGTAACGACATAACTTTATGCATATAATTCTCGTAAAAATTATTAGTTTCTTTATTAATAAGAGTATCAAGATAACTTAATTTAGCATCTATTCCTGCTAACTCATTTACTTTATCTATTTTTTCATATAAATCCATATTACATCTCCATATCATAAGCATTTTCATATGCTTCTTGCTCTAATCCCATATCTGCTTTAACCATATAATCCTCAAAATCATTTTTTATATCATCTACAAATTTATCATACTGATTTACAGTGTCAGTAAAGGATTTAAGAGATTTATATTCAATTGGATATGGTTTTACTTTAGAAATTATATTGTTATCAAAAGCATTAAAATATTTATCTTCATCTATATAAGCAAAATCAACAAATTTATATTTTTCATATGGTTTATCATTATCATCATTATATTCTGCTATCATATTAATAACTTTATCTAATTTTTTATCTATATTATCTTTCTTTTTAATAATTGTATCTATTTCTTTAATATGATTAGATAATAAATTACTAATTTCTAAAACATCACTTATATGATTAAAACCATATTTTAAAAATTCCATTTCTTTATTTTCATCATAAATTAATGAAAAATATTTAGTGTTAAGTGATTTAATATTAAGTAATTGACTTTCAATTTCTTCTAATTTAAAAGAAAAACCATGTTCTTTAAGATTAGTAAGTTCACTTAAAAATCTATTTGTCATTTCATTTAAATCTTTTAAACTATTATAATTAAAACTATCTATAAATTTATTTAAATCTATTTCAATTCCATTATCTTTTGCAACACTTATACTATAATCTGCAATATTACTTGCATAAAAATCATCATATAATCCATTGTATATATCATCATAACTATCATCACTACCTATTTTTTCATATGTATCTGTATTTTCATTATAAAATAAAGGGTAAGGAGCTTTTGCTATTTTACTCCAATCATTTAAAAACTTATAAAATGAAGTATTTTTATCTACTTCAACAGAACTATCATGTAAATCAGATAAAACATTTATAATGGCTTCAAGTTCTAATTGATAAATTTGATAATTTTCTATAGTATAAAATGCCTTTTTACTTATATTTGGTTGAATAAATGTATGTATAAATTCAAAATCATCTCTTAATTTTTCAATTTCATCTCTTGAGTCATCAGCGTTTATAAGCTCTTTCGGAGCATCTATACAAAAAAAATTAATATATTTTTCCTCTAATACTAATCTTGTTTCTTCTATATTCATATTATAATTCCTTTTCTTCTTCTATTTCTTTTTCAATAAAATCTTTAAATTTATTGTCTATTGCTGCTAATTCATTATCAGAGAAATGCATTAAAATACCATCTCCGGTAATTTCTAATTTTTTATGAAGATTAAAAACTGTGTCTGCTAATTCTTTAGGATAATTACTAAATAACATTTCCTTATCAAACACAGTAACTAATGCAGATATTTCTGTAGTATCTTTTAAAGCAAAACCCTTTTTTAAAGAAATATAATAATTAACCTGAAAACACTCATTATGATTATCCTTAGTATTTATTCCTAACATATCATCTAAATCATCAATTTCGTCTATATACGCAATATAAAGAATATCTGGACTACAATCTATTTCGTCTAAATCACGAAATATTATTTCGTCTATGTTAATAGATTTATTATTTTTAATATTATTATTCATATAAAATTCTCCAATATTTAAAAGTATAATAATACTTTGCTTCTTATATATAGTATCGTAAAACAATATCATTTTCGGATAAAACATATAAATATATTTTCCTTTACTTCTTATAAAATATGAGGCATAATTATATACAGTAAATTTATAACAAAGGAGAAATATTTTATGAAGATGTATACTTGTAAAATTAAAGATAAAGCTATATTATATTGTTTTGGTAAGGAGAATAATATAAATAATCTTATTCAATTTATTAATTATCAAGGGCCTCATGTTTCTGTTGAAGAAGTAATAAATCGCATTAAGATAGAAAAAATATATGTTTGTCCGGAAAATCAAAAATTATCTGGTAGAAAATATATTAAGTTAGCAAATAAAATATTAAAAAACACAGAGTTACTAATAAATAATGATGAATTACACAGTTTAATGTTTTTATCTAATCCAAATAAAATGCAACAATTATTAGGAATTTCTAATGAAGAAAAAGAAGAAATGTTATCTGTTATAAAAGAAAAATTTAATATATAAATAATAAAAAAGGAATAGAAAGATAATAACTATTGTTATTTCTTCTATTCCTACATTAATTAAAATATTTCTTTAGGTGTTGGTTTTATATCACAAGGCATAAGCTTAAATTTATTACTAGCATCTATTTTTTTATTTATATAATTCAGTGCATGTAAATCAATAGCTTCATCTAATATACTTCTTACTGTTCTTGCATTACCAAATGTCATCAGAGGTCTTTCTTTTGATATTCGCACATCAAATACATCATATGTATCTTGGTCAATAGCAAAATTTTGTTGACCTGCCATATATAAAAATATTTGTCGCATTTCTGTTTCATCATAATCTGGGAAAGAAATATATTCCTTAATACGTGAAGCAAAACCCGGATTTGTTTTAATTAATTCTTTCATATTTTTTGTATATCCAGCTAAAATAATAATAAATTTATCTCTATTATCTTCCATTTCTTTAATAAGTGTAGCTATTGCCTGCTCTCCAAATTCTGATTCACCTAACGAATAAGCCTCATCAATAAATAATACTCCACCATATGCTTGCCTTATTAATACTTTTGTTTTAATAGTTGTATCACCAAGAGAACCAGCTTTAAGAAAGTTACCATCTACTTCTATTACTTTATTTTCTTTTATATATCCATATTTATATAAAAAGCCTGTAATAATTCTTGCTACTGTTGTTTTTCCTGTTCCTGGACTTCCATAAAAAACCATATGACGACCACTTAAAGCATTATTTGAACCTTTCTTTTTTAAATCAGTCCTTTCAAATTTCATTCTTGCAACCATCTCATTAACTTTATCCTTTACAGGAGCAAGTCCAATAAGTTCATTTAAATCTTTTTCAGGATTTTTAGAGCCTTGTTTTGTAATAGATTTTAATGTACTCTTACCAATAATTCTTTCCATATTTGCAGTCTGGTTCATATCTATTTGTCTCTGTTCATCTTTTGTAAAATCAAAACGAGACTGCTTTTTTTTCATACCAAATTCATCATATTCAGCACTTAATTTCCAATCTTTCATAATCCTATCAATTGGTTTAAGTAAAAAGACTGTACAAGCACCTATAAATAATAAAATTCGTTGTATATTATTATATGAAGCAAAATTATTAGCTAATAGTACTAAGCATACTACTGTATTTAAAACACATAGTATACCTACACAAAACCATAAATTATATTTTAATTTTGGATTTTTCATATATTTTTACCCCTTTAACTTCTTTTTTAAAACTTTATAAGCTTCATTTATTTTTTGAGAATATTTAAGACAAATACTTTCATCAATATTTTCGTCCGGATGATATATTTTTAATAATTTATTTCTTTGTTCTTTTAAAATCTGTTCATCATAATAATCATCAACCATTAACGTTGCTTTAGCTAATTCATATTCTTTCTTATTTTTTAAATCAAAAAATTCATATAAATTATTACATTCCTTTTTATAAGCTCTTTCTCTTGCCTTATCTATCATCCCTACAAAAATAGAAAGAATTGGTGGAATACTATAATCATAACCTTTATTAGTCCGTATTGCTTCACATTTTTCATGATGTTTTACAACTTTTGTTATTTTAATATCTGGGTTATGGAATACTATAGACATTTCTATATCTGCAATAACACTATTATGATATATACTAGGATTTTTCATTGCTAAATCAAAATCTTCTATTTCTAATACTTTATATATATCATGACATGTATCAGGTAGTTTATCATTTTTAATATTTTTACAAAAAGCTATTAATCCATGATGTTCGTCTAATATTACCTCACCAAAACTACAAGTTTTAGTAAAAATATCAATTAAATCATTATGATATAATTTATCATATTCAATATAACTATTTAATTCATAAGGCATATAGTTATTTATTTTTTCTTTTATTAATTGAGGTAAATGATTATAACATTCATTACATATATGATTATTATTACTCTTTTTACTATTTAATATATTTATTTCTTTATTACATATACAGCAATTCAATATTTTACTCCTTTAAAAAATATTAGGGTAGAAAAATCATTTCTACCCTAATAAGTAATATTATGATAAAGCAAGTCCAATATCAGAAAAATCTAATTGACCTTCTAAATTATATTCTTGTTCTTTACGTTCTTTCTTCATTGAAAGTTCTTCATTTCTTATTTGATTTAAATTAACATTAAAGAATGTCTTTGTATTTGCTTTATCTGCATCTTTTTGTTGTTTTTCTTTTATGGTAGTTGCTACAAGTGCCTGATAATTAAATCCATATACTTTACCAGTAGCTTTATATGCGTTTAATAATCTTTCATTTAAATGATATGTATTCTTACCTAAGTTAAATGTTTTCGGAGTAACATATGGTGCTGATATTACTAATTTGTCTTTTGCTCTTGTATATGCAACATATTCAAGACGAGTTGTTTCATCATAATCCTTTTGAACAATTTTATTTGTTCTTAAATTACTCTCATGATATTCTTTTTTATCAAGATTAGCAATATCAACATATACTATTTTACTCTCTAATCCTTTAGAACCATGAATTGTTGATAAATTAACTTCTGAATATACTGATTCACGTTTAAATTTATCTTCTTTACCATGCATCTTAAAAGCACCTAATTTAGCATCTACATCATCTAATGTTTTACAAAATTTAAAATCTGTTAAAAATTTCTGATAACACTCGTCTGCGGCATTTGGGTCTAAGCCATCTAATATTTCAAATAATGCATCTGCATCATGTGGCATACCATTTATTTTTTCTTTTAAAGCATTTATATTATAATCAATAATTTCTTTTGAAGCATCAAATAATTTACCATGTGATAAAGTATTTACATAATCAAAATATCCCTCTTGAAAATCATATAAAAAGCTATCCATAAAATTAACAGCAGTTGCAACATTACTATTATCAATGATTGGCACCTGACATCTTAAGACAGAAGGTATACCTAATTTAGTAAGTTCTGCTCCCATTTTTTCAACACCATCATTATTACGTGTTAAAAACATTATATCTTCAGGTTTAGCACCTAATTCAATATCTCTTTGTATTTGTTTTGCAATCCACTTGTATTGTTCGTTTGTACTATAAAAACCTTCAACTATAGGTTCCATACCAAAATCTCTTGCGGCTACAAGTTTTCTTGGTGCTACAATTTCATCATCATCATATCTTAATCTATCTTTCATTTTATTACCATAGATTTCAGTAATATTATTTACAAATCCAATAATAGAACGATTACATCTATGATTTTCAATTAAATCTATACTATCATATTGGCCAAAATTAGTTTGGAAATTATTCTGTGCCATAATTTCCGGTGTAGCATTTAAGAAACCATAAATAGATTGCTGAAAATCTCCTACACAATATAATGATTTATATGATGCGTTATTCTGTATCTTTTTTAATAATTCAATCTGAACAGGGTTAGTATCTTGGAACTCATCTACTATAATATGTTCAAATCCATAATCATCAAAAAATGTTGGATTTCTCTCAACTAATTCATTTACATTAATAAATTCATCTTGGAACTCCATAACATTATTAGCTTTTAATGTATCATTATATTCATCATACATCATTCTAATATATGTTTTATCAATATCACTATAATCTGGGTTTAAATCAATTATATCCATATTGCCTTCACTTTTTATCTTATCTATAATATTAGTAAAAGCTAAATAAGCAATCTTTGTAGTCTTTTTATCAATATATTGATTATTTTTTGGCATTGTTATATCTTCTGTTATTTTATTATACTGCCAACCATTAATTTTTGGATATTTATTAAAAATACTATTTATAATTGCATATTTCTGTGTAGTTGATACTACATGTGGTTTACGTGTATAATTTAATTCTTCATAATGTTCATTTATTATATCTTCACAAAATTTATTAAATGTACCGCTCCACATATTTGTTACATCTGCATCTTTTAATTGTTCATCTGCATTTGCATATAACTGAACTCTATCACTCATTTCTTTACTAGCTGCATTTGTAAATGTAAGTAATGCAATTTTACTTGGGTCAACATTATGATTTTTAATTAAATTTAAAATACGTAATGATACTACTGTTGTTTTGCCACTTCCTGCTCCAGCATTTATAAGCATATTTCCTTCAAAATGATTAACAGCTTGTCTTTGCGCAAATGTTAATTTAATATCATCAGCACTTTTACTATATTCTGCTACATTTTCTACCATAGGTGGCTCAATATAATGACAAGCGGTATTACATCCGCATCCTGCACATCCATTACCACTACAAGTATATGAATTTTCTAAATCTTGTTCTCTCTTTTTCTCAAAGAAATTCATAAAACTACTATCTACTAATGTTGTAAATGTTTTATCGCTTTCTTCATTAAAATAATCAGCATTTCTTAATCTTTCTTGCTTTGGAGAACCTTTACCATAATAAGGGTCTGATAAATGGTCATATTCAACAATTATTTGTTTATTACATTCTGCATCTGTATAAGGATGTGGTTTACCCTCTTTATCTGCCTGTAAATTTGCTTTTTTTCTTTCATCTAAAATCTTCTTACCTAACATTGCAAGAGCATATGTTTCATACTGTTCATCTTCACGTATTGGCTTTAATTCACCTGTACTATCTACCTGTCCTTTTGGTAAGGCTTTATCTCCTTTAACCTTTACAATATTGATAGCATATTGATTTTCAGTATAATAAGAAGCTTTAACATTTATATCTTCATTTAATATTGGTAAATGTACAATGTTATCCTGGTTGCAAAGAAATGTCTTATCTCTACGGTCCCCATTAACAAAACGTTCTATATCTTTATTAGCTATACCCATTATTACATTTTGCTGTTTAGCATTTTCCCATTTATAACCAGATATTAAACATGTTGCATTTAATTCCTCTATAACATTAGGAATATCTTCACCTTGTAATAATCTAAGGACTATTTCTTCTTTTGCATGTTCTAATATTTTACTTGGTATTGGATGTGATAAATCTAAATCTTTTCTATAATTACTACATCCATGTTGTATTGTTAATTCTTCTGATGTTCTCATTTTTTATTCCTTTATAATTTTAGAATAGTTCTATTTTTTAATAATCTTCTATATAATTAGTATCGTATTTTATACTGTTTTTCTATTATTTTAAAATAAATTATTTCATTAAAAAAATAAGGAATCTCACATTATAGTGTTATTCCTTATTTTCTATATTAATTTCTTATATATTCATTATTTGATTTCCTAACTGTTGTTAAAACTTCTAACCTTTAGGTTTGAAGTCTTAACATAAAGGCTCAATTAAGGATATTACATATCCTTAATAAACTCTTTATCTTTAGATGAAGAGTTGTTGATTTTATCGTACCCTATTTCATCTTGAAAACGGTCTGTTATATTCCAACCTTTTTGATTTAAAATGGTTATATCTTCTATTGGTGATGTAGAAAATATCTGTCCTGCTTTTGAACCATTTTCAGGAATATCTTTTATAGTAAACATCAGTGGAGCATATTGTCCCATAAAGCTAAAAAAAGGTGTCTCAATTTTTATTGGTAAAGGAAAAGCTCCACCTTGCAATATACAAGTATTAATATCATCCGTTGGTGTTATACTATAACAGCTATTGGCTGTATTTACCTCTAATTTACCAAAAGAATACATTTTATTATTAATCTCTTCAATCATATTTTCCGGTACATTTTTATATATTTCTTTTATCCATGATGTATTAAATGAAGCACCTGCATATTTACCATTTAAACCGCAATCAATTGTATCAAATTTTATTCCGTATGGTGGAACTTTATTATAATCATCAAGATTTGGAGTTTTAATGTATAACGGCATTTCCAATTTTCCACCAGTCAAAATACATACATTCGGATTATATGTTGATTTAACTTCATAAGTACTATTTTGTGTACATATTAAACTTTTCATATTATTATTTTCCTATTATATATCAATAAATACATTCTTCTATTGCATTTAATAAATATTTATCTATATCTGCATTTTCTATTTCTGTTTCATCATCTGGTATGAAAGCTAATATAGAGAATTTATTTAATGGAAAAAATCTTTTTTCAAATAAGATACACTCTTCATCAGAAATATTTATTTGATGTGGTATATTTTTATAATTAAATGTAATCATCATTTATTATTTCCCCCATAAACTATTTTTGATTTAATATCTCGTTTATAAATTGCACCAACATTAACACTTCGACTATCTAAACTAACTTCTCTATTATCTCCCATTACAAAATATTGATTTTTTCCTAATGTTATTGGATATGTAATAGACTCATCAGCTTTTAAAGGAGTACCCCCTTCATTTTCATAATAGATATTATCTATATAAATCTTATTATCTTTTATATCTATTGTTTCCCCTGGCATTCCAATTATTCTTTTAATTAAACATTCATTTAAACCTTTAGAATAAGCAACTACTACATCATCTCTTTTTAGCTCATCTGTATCACTTATTCCTAAGTATAAATCTCCTGTTTTATATGTTGGTTCCATACTTTCACCAATAATTAAACCAATTTTTATTGGTAATATTGTAAATAGAATGACACATATAATACCTAACATTACAAAAATTACTTTTTGCCATTTTATTGATGACTGATAAATATTATATATATCTTGATTATTTTGTTCATTATTCATTTATTTTTTTACCTCAATATTTTACCTCTGTTATCTTTCTAAATTTGTTTCTTCTAAAAGACTATTCATCTGATATTCAGTTGAATTATATACACTGATAAAATATTCTGTTTCTGATTTAGATGATTGTAAAAAATCCTGATAATTTTCTTTTAAATTAACATTTACCTTTAAATTATTATTTTCATCTTCTACAATTAAATCATCAATATTTTTATCATTAAGCTTAACTGTATATACTCCATCATCTAAAAAATTAATTAAATTATGTCTAAAAATAAACTCTTGTGGACTCATAATTTTGCCTTTCATAAGTACCAAGTATTAAAAACTTGGTACTGGACTATCTGCATTAGTTATTGCTTGTTCTCTTTCCTGCTCATGAAAAATATCTTCTACTTCCACTTCTGGGTCAGTAGACCAAATATTATGTCCATCATATGAATATGTAAGCTGACCGGCTTTTACATCTAAGTTTACTCCACAACCTCTTTTTAAATCGCCAACTTCAGTAATACTTAATGCTCTATAATCAATATATTCAGGACTTAAATATTTAAATCTTTCAGGATGAAATTTAGTTTCAAGATTTGATACATCAACTCTATGCTTTCCTGTTGTATTCATATTTGGTATTTCTGGTGTTTTCATTATTAATTTCTCCTATTTTTATAAGGAATTTCCTTATTATTTTTTATTATATAGACTTTTATATGTTAAATCATATTATATCTTATATATTAAGTATCGTATTTTATAAGTATTTTCGACTATTATATTTAAAATTTATAATAAAAAAGATTAATATACTTATTCCAGTACATTAATCTTTCATATCTTAACCTATTGAAAAACCACAAATATGCTTAAGCTCATCAGGAACATCAATAGGCTCATAACTATCTTTTCCTTTATTATATTTAAACCAATATGATGTAACACTTGGATTATACAATCCTTCAGAAACCTTTTCTATTACTGCATAATCATAAACAGTTTCATTTATATCACAAGCATTGCTAGTCACAGCTTCTATCGCTACAGCTAAATCGGTATAATAGCCTACTATATTAGTAGAACCAAAATTAGGCCATCCTTTTTTATCACTTTCTATTTTTTCAAGCATTGTTATTGTATATATAACTTGACCATTATCATTCTTAGTATCAACACTATCCATATATCTTACATTATAAATAATATCCAATATAGTGCCATAATTAACAGGTGTTTTATTATCAGATATATCCTTTTTTAAATCATATAGCATTTGTAAAACATCCGTTTTTTTTATTAAATCATTATCCATATATGTTTTCCCCTTATCTATTTTATTATCTTTAGAAAATAATTTAATTGTTTTATTATCAACTATCTGAAATTCAATTATATCATTTGGTTTGATATTACAACGTTCTCTTAATTGCTTTGGTATAACTATTCTACCGACATCATCAATTTCTCTTATCACACTAAATTTATTCATTTATATTTACCTCATTCTTTCAAATAAGGTTTATTATAATATAAATTATTCGTGTGTGATACTGACAAATTTTGCCATTATATTAGGTATTGTAAAATGTGGTAAATCTTTATATTTTTCTAATAATTCATCCCTATGAAGCATTCTGCAATACCCTTCATCTGTTACAACGGTTTCAGATGCTAAATCATATATTTTACCACATTCAGTACAATATTTAACTTTATAGACTGAATTATATTTATCATTAATAATAACAATTCCCTTACCATAAGTATGTTTATGTTTAGATTTTGATTTAGCTTTTGAAACATTAGATTTAGTATGCTTCTTATATTTTCCAATCTCATCTATGTTATCCATAAATATATCTCCAATCTTTTATATCTTTATAAGAATATTATATCATATACATATTATAATTCGTGTAGCATTAAGCTACTAAATTACCAATTAAATCAAATGATTTAGTAGCATATTTTTCTAATATATTCCATCTAATAATTAGATTAATAGGCTTTTCTGGAATATTATAAGATTTACATAACCAAAAAGGAGTATTTTTAAATCTAATATATTTATTACCATTAGATTTAATATCACCATAAAAATCATTATATTCCATTAAATCACTAAGTCTTTCTATATAATATATATCATAACCATAATCATCTAATAAGTTATAAATATCATCTTTTGAAATTAATAATAATTTTGTATTTAAAGGATTATTAATACTACCTTTTTCAATATAACTAATTAAATAAAAATCAGTTTTATTATTATCTAAAAACCAACCTTTCTTATATTTATTAGTAAAATTTAAATTTTCATCTCTACTTAGAAATTTTAATTCAAAACATTGAGTTGTATATTTAGTAATAGGTATATTAATTTTAGTAACTTGTAATTTTTCATCTATATTAAATTTTTTATTATTATTTTCTAATATAATATCAATACCATTTATTTGATTATCAATATCTTTTATATCTATATAATTATCAAATTTATTATAAAAATTATCTTTTAAATAATTATGAAATTTATTTTCTATTATTATATCTTTATTTCTAGTACTATTATTATTCATATATTTTATTATCTCTTATATCTTTATATATATCACTATTTATTCACAATACACTATTTAAAAATCAATATTGTTATAATCAATACTGTGTTATTTTTATTTATACGGTATTGTGAAAATAAATCATTTTTTTATGAAAAATATTACAATTTTTTCTTGACATATTACTATTTATGAAATATCATCCAGAAAAGGAATTGAAACGGCTTCAGGGCGTACTTTCCCTATGAAACATAGGAAAGAGATACGTCCTGAAAATAAGAAAATACAAAAACATCCGTCAAAGTTTGTTTGTATCCGTATTCTTGTGTCATGTACTATATTTAATACTACTCTTAATTATGTATATAAAAAAATATTTTATATGTATTAAATATACCTATCTACCAAGCTATCCATTGTCCTCAACTTGTTAGCCGTTTCCGGCAATTGATAGGCTCCCTGATGTCTTAACAACTATAGACATCCCAAATTTCCCATTCCATGTTCTACTTTTAACCTTTTCAAGTACCTCAGTAGTCTCTCTACTTTCACTTTTATTCTATAATATAGAACTTAGGCTTATTGAGGTCTTGCAACATATTCAACCCCTTACGTTATTTCTCATATGACACTTAGGCTATAAGAAAGCCGACTAGACTCTTTGAATTAGGTCCTAGTAACCTTGATTTTTATACAGCGCATCCTAGCTGTACTACTATATACTAAAATTATAAAAATTAGTTGTAATAATATATAATAGTTTCCTTGACCTATATCTCCCGACATTGGCTTTATGCAAGGCAACATTTAAACAAATAATTTTAAGAAGTAATCTTCTTATGTATAATTAGTATCTAAATGAGAAACATTTTTCGGACACTTATTTTGAAATTTTTTCATTTTTGTGCATAATGCATAAATAATAAAAGAGAAACATACAATATTTTTATTAAACAAAATAAAAATATTGTTGATGTATGTAATAAAAAAATATACTTTTACATATTCTATTGTTATACAATAAGAAAGGAGAAAATATTTTATGGAAATAATTGTTTGGAGTTCTGTTTTATTGTACGCAGGAATTTATACTGCTGCTGATGTAAAAGAACGTATCAGTAATGTATTTAATTAAAATACATAAAAGATAAGGACTGTAATATCACAGTCCTTTTTTGTAGAATAATATAGAAAAATAAAGGATATAGTTCTTAACTATACCCTTTATCTTATATGTTATACACCACTTCTATAATGTACATCCTGATATTCAGTATCTTTAATATTGTATGTATTATAAATACCTGTTTCTTGTGTTCCTTTATATCCGGTAGCTGTATATTTATTATTTAATAAATCTTTGTATTTAGTTGTTCCATCATCATGTTTTGTAGTATCAGAAGTTGATAAATGCTGTAATACATATGGTGGTATTCTAACTATTTGATTATCAACACTTGCTAATGGAGCTTTTCCATTGCTATCTCTACCTATTTCATAGCTTCTATTCATACGATTATCAGCACTTAATAGATTATTTGCAATTTCATTTTCCATTTCTGTATTGATTTCTCTATAGTCTAAGTTATAACGTTCTACATATCCATATGTCCATGTAGTTGTTATTCCTGTTTTACCTACACCAAAATCTTTACTTCCTTCTACTGTGACATATTGACTATAAATACATTCATTTATTTCATCTATTACTATGCCTTCAATTGGCTTATCCGGTATAACAATAGGTTTATCTTGTGGTATATCTACACTTGGTCGTGTGAATATATCATTTCTCTTTATTGTATTACCTTGAGCATCTGTACAATATACATATATGCCTAATTTAGAGGTATTAGGGAACTCTTTATAAAGATTTACCTTAAATGTATATGTTCCGCTATATGGATAATACTTTCCATCATATCCAAAATCATATTTGGTATTTGTACCATAACTTATATTATTTGTAATATCATATGTCTTTTGAACAGTAGTATTATTTTTATCATATACAAGTACAGATACATTTTTTATACCACTAGCATCTTTATTAGCATTATTTTCATCAATCTTAATCTTAAGGTTTGTATATAACTCACCATTATAAGCTCCAGATTGAGATGTTAATGTTAATTGACCACTATTTACTTTAGATAATAATGTTTCTTGTTCTGCTGTTACCTCTTTTATATCAGGTACAGTAATATCTTTCCATTGTGCATAAAGTGTAACATCATGTGATTTACCATCTAATAATACATCTTTTCCTAAATTATCAATGAAGAATTTATTTCCTATCATCTGATTATTATTATAAGCTGTACCTTTACCATTATTAATTGTATTCCAATTAATATAGTTCCATCCAGTTCTTATATAACCATTAGGTGTTAATGCCTTATTATTAGTATCACTATTACTCCATGTATATACTAATGTATCTGTTTTACCAGAACTGTTTCTATTTCCATTAAATATTACTCTGTAAGTATTTAATGTCCATTTAGCACTTAATGTAGTATTTTGTAAGAAGTAATTTGTCTTTACTTTTATTGCACCATTGCTATCTATTATAATATTTCTATTATCAGTATAGCCATTAAAAGCATTACCTATCTTATGTGGGATAGTAATTGATGTTATCTGTTTTGTACAAGCTTTATCACTATAGAAACCTGTATCATATTTCTCATATATTACAGTTGTTCCTGTACTTCCAGCACATCCTTCTAATTTACTATCAAGTTTAATTTCATAGATATTAGCACTCCAATGTGCTGTATAAGCTTTATTACCAGTACTACCATGAGCAATACTTACATCTAATTGATTTGTATTACCATTACTTCCAGTCCATCCTAAAAATGTATATCCAGTCTTTATAGGACGAGGAATATTTAAAGTAGGACTTTCAATTGTATATTTTGTTGGTTGACCATTAATGGCACCACCTTGTAAATCATAACTAATAGTATAATCAATAGGTGTCCATTTAGCAGTAATAGTAGCATCTGCATCACCCATTGTGAATGTATTACCATCCATTTTACTACCATTTCCAGATACTTCCCATCCATCAAATTTATAACCTTTTTTAGTAGGAGTAGGAATATTTTGTGTTCCCTCATAATATATGGTAGATGTCTTTGTTGTTTCAGTATCACTATTTATATTTTGAGTAAGAGTAAATTTTTTTCTATCAATATAATACGTATATTCATTTACCCTTATATGTTGGTAATCATCATTTACTAATAATACATTTTGGTCAGCAGTATAAGTACCAGCCACATCTGTATTAATATATAAAGCATTTGTATTATATATTTGGTCGTTTACATATTTTGTATTTGAACTTATTTTTTTACTTCTAAAAGGTTCTATTTGGTTACTATTAGAACCAGCATTTATTCTAGTTACATCAGTTCCTACATAATCAAAAGTACCATTTGTATTCCTTCGATATACATTAGTAGCAACATCAAGCCCTTCCAATGAATATAAACCTTCACTATAAAGACTATTTGCACCATATGTCGTAGGAGAATGAACAGTATTCCAAATTAAACCACCATGCTCACTCATACCAGTACGTGTATTAGCACCATCTTCTCCACGAACAGTATCTATTCTGAAATAATACCATTTACCATCAGTTCCTTTATGCCATCCTACACTCATACGGCCACTTGCATTAAAACAAAAATATCCATGTATATCAGATTTATTAGGATGTGGGTCATGTGTTCGTGTATGTAGCCATGTATTTGTATATACAATGCCAATACCATTTGTGTAATACCAAGTATATTCATTAACGCCATTTAAGGTTTCATTAACACAATGCCAACCATTATATCTTGAATAATATGTATTAGTATCGCCAAAATCATTTCTAAGGATAGCCCAATATGTCTGACCATTCTTTGTTAAGTCCATCCAATAACCATGAACATATTCATTAATTGAATGCCCGGAACTATTAGCTCCATATAACATATAACAATCAGAATATCCAGTATAGGTATAACCCATACTTTTATAAAAGTCTATCCAACTTTGCCAACTGCCACCAGAACTCCAATAAGCACCCTTTCCAGTAGCTAAATCAACCATAGTAGACGGTGATGGAATACCATAACCTTTATCACAGTCAGCACTTGTGGCTTCTGCTGTAATTGGTTTATATAAGAGAATACACATTAATATACTAAATAACATAACTATTTTTGTAATTGTAGGTTCTCTTATTACATGTACATTTTTTGTGTTCATTGTCTATTTTCCCTTCTTTCTTTAAAATGATAATATCATCATAGATATAGTTCTTTTTCCTATCTTTTTCATTTCTTATTCCTTTTCTATATAATTCTTTTAAAATTATATTTTTTTCTTATATATTAGTATCGTTTTTGATAATGGTTTTCGTATTTTTATTTAAAATAATGTTTGCGGAGATGAAGGAAAAGAAGATGATATTATTTCTCATAAATATTTAAGACATAAAAAATAGAGATATCTTAACACAATATTATTAGGTTAAGCTCTTAACAACACAAATTAAAAGACAGTTCTCTTCCAATTAACGGAAAAGTGGCTGTCTTTTTTCTTAAATCTTACATGGGTCTGTTTGTATTAGTGAGTCTCTTATTATTTCAATTTACCGTGTACACACATCCATCTGTATGATGTATTTTCATCCCCATTTTCCTGGTTCAACAAATCGACAATTGTTGATGTGTTACTTTCATCTGCAGCTAATATTTCAACAGGTTTTTCGTTTGCTACTTTGATGATTAATAGTATCTGGTCGTTTTTACCAATACGTAATGCATCATCCCTTATACAATAGGCTGGTAACGCAACAAACGTATCTGGTCCCTCGTTTAATAAGCTTAATATCTTATCTACTTTCTCTGTATTATATGTTTCATTGAACAGAAATTCAGCCTTATTAAGCTTTTCATTTGTAATCCGAAAAATGCAATATACCATTCTTTTACTCCTTTAATAATCAAAATTCTTTATATTTTTCTTAAATTTTACCCATAATATCTTTCATCATTTAGTTCTAATATATCTTTCATTAATTCAGATAATAGAAAATTTTTATATTGTATTTGAGCTTTTGAACTATCATATTTAGGAGCATTATTGGTAATAATATGTTTTTTGATTTCATTATTCTCAATTGCAACTATTACTGTTTTTGTCTTTTCTAATGTTTCTTTTGAATAATCATCACTATATGGTATAGAAATACCATTTTGAATATAACGTATTATAAAATATATTTGTACTAAAATTGTAACAAATAATATAATCCATATCAAAAATACTATTTTCATTTTTATAATCTCCTATATTTTACTGTAACAACAAAATATTATCTTTCAAAATCATCTTTTTCTAATTCTTTATCATTATCAACAAAATTTTTAACAAAATCTTTTGTATTATCTTTATTATCTAAGGCATTTACATAATCCTTCATTAAATCTATATTATCTTTTTGCTCCTTATTATATAATCTAGTTGCATAATTTAAACATTCTAGTGTATCTTCATCATAATTATTCTCTATACATTTTAAACATAATTTCCTAAAATCTTCATAATCTAAACTATCATATAACTCCGGATATTCATATTTATATCCTTTAATATATTCATATTTTTCAATATTAATATATCCATTATCTTCTATATCTTTCATATAGTTTTTAAGATAATAATTACACTCATCTCTTTGCAATGCATTAAAAAATGTTATTCTTTCATCAAAATTTTTATTATAACTATCATAGTCATCCCATCCACTTTCATAATAATCATTTTCAAACCTTATAAAAGCTCCCTTTGTCGGAGTTAATGTACTCCTGGTTGCACTATGATATTTAACCATATCGTTTAAATATTTTAATGTATCTGTATCATAATTTATTTCTTTACATAATTTTTTAAATAAATCATCATTACCTATATAAATATATAATTGTCCATAATCATTTTCAAAATTATTATTCATTTTAATTTCTCCTATTTAAGCTATAATGCTACTGCTATATATAGTATCGTAATATAAATGCATTTTCTATTACAAAAAAAGAGCCTTTCAATTAAGAAAAGCTCTTTATGTTTGTATTCTTTTTATTATAATGTGTTTTATTTTCTTTTTCTATTTCTTCCTTACTATATATTTTATGCACTAAATCATAACTGCTGATATTTAAAAAATATCCTATTAAACATATTGTATTAAAATCAAATCTATCACCTACAAGCAATGTTCGATTAATCTGATTTATTGTTGGTATATTATTAATGCCTATTTTTTTATAAAATATTGTAAAATCATCTACGAATTTACTTATATGTCTTTGTAATCCTTTTTGATACTTAGTATTCTTAAACACATTACATAATATAGTTTGTATTGGTATATCATAATTAAAATCAATATCATAATTAAATATATCTTCTATATATTTTGAAAAATTATATATTTTTGTATTATCAATAAAAACAATATCATTATTACTAGTATTATTTTGTGCATCATAAAATATATAACTACTTCCGGTTATTTTAATATTACTACTATGTAGTTTACATTTATGTTTTGTACATATTCTCATATTTCTTATCTGATGTATTCTATGCCAATAGGTTTCTCCATATTTTTCAATATCTTCTTTCTTACATAAAGGACAATATTTAAAATAATTATCAATATCATATCTTTTTAAGATAGAAAATACATTTTTTGTATCACAATTACCTTTTATAATTGTATTTAATGCCTCACATTTTCTTTCTTTAGAGAAAAATCTGGCATAATACTGGAACATTGTATGATTAATACATATTTTTCTTATATCATATATATTATCTAAAATATTCATAATATCAGCATTTAAATTTCCTACAAATTCCTGACTTGGTACATCAGACCTTTTTGTATATAAATCATTAAATGACATTTTATGTGTTATATTTCCTGAATATATGTTATATCTGCAAAATAAACTATATAATAATTCATCTGGATAAATATTAGGTAAATATTTAATCATATACATACCTCTTCTATGTTACAAATATCCTTTAATAAATCTATGATATTTAAGTTTTCTTTCTTAGATTTTTTTACTAGCTGCTCTATTATATTTTCCGATTGATAAGTATTATTAAATTCAGTTTTAACTTTTGTATCATTTTTTATATTAGAGCTTACTGAAGTATCTTGTATATCAATATAATTCTGTAAAAGAGATATTCTATTATTATATGCTTTTGTTAATGTATTTATATCTAATACCTCTAATCCCTCTAATATGGCAATTTCTTGTGCATCATGTACTAATGCTACAACAACCGCAGTAATCCCCTTAGAATGGTCATATAACCATTTTATAAGCATATCTTTATATTGTATTGGGTTTCTTACATAAACATACTTAAATAAGACATTACAAAAGCTGATAAAGTAATCATCAAAAGGTAAAAAGCTATAATTTAATCCAACTGAACGTCTTGCTAAAAACATAGCTTGTTCAAAAAATCTATTGCTTTCCGGTGTACCAACCATACATATTGATATACCACTATTATTAATTAATTGAGTAAGAGAACCAATAAGATTTTTTCCATTTTTGCTATTTACTACATTTTGTATTTCATCAACAATTAATAAGCCTATATGATTAATAGCTAAATTGCTAACCATACCAATAAGCATATCTGTTGTTGCTGTTCTTGATTTAACTACTGAATTATAATAATTAGTATTTAATTTATTATCAATATTTCTTAATATTTCAAGCAATAATCCTTTTACAGAACTATCAAAAGGACATTGCACTACAAGACATGGTATTATATCAGTATATGGATTAACAAGTTTAATAACATCATTTTTAATAAAACTATTTACAGCTCTTGAAATAGCACTACTTTTACCAATTCCACTAGTTCCAATTATAGTAAAACTATCGCTACCACCTATTATTCCTTGATAGGATTTATTATTTATACAATTATAATTTTCATATCGTTGTTTAATTGCAATCTTTGTATCTTTCTTTTGTAATGACCTTAATGTAGCCAAATATAATTTACTATATATTTCAATACTCATTTGTGATGGAATATATAAATTATAAATATCCATTAATGCAATTAATCTTTCAGATTCACTTTTATTTATAATATCTACATCATAAGAGGGAAATACAGATAATTGGGAAATAAGTGTATCTCCACTTAATAATGGATTTAAAATATCTGATATATTCATACATATTCTCCTTATAAATTCTGGTTATGCGTAATATTTTGCTCTTTTTTACGATTTTTTCTAATTGCTTTCAAATTAACATCAATATTAATATTTTTATTGGCGATATTTTCAATTGATTTTGCTAAGTTAATTTTTCCTTGAATATTCTGTTCTTCTACAGATGCAATTAATTCCTGTTTCTTTTTCCTTAATTGTTCAACATCATCTAAATTCATATTTTCATATTGATTTTCTATTAAAGTAAAAGGGACAAAATCACAATCTTCTATAATCCATACCGTTGATAAATCTTGGGGATTATAAGAGACTATTACATCTTCTCCTTTTAAATATTTTTCTGTATAAGATATATTTTTATATCTTAATTTATTAACTATAAGACCATATCTGGTAAATTTCCCTTTTATTCGAGGCAATAAAGTTAATCTTACTTGTTCACTTGATACATTTATTAAATTACAACCCATAGTATTTAAACTATAATTCCATATTTGATTAGCAAATGGCTGTATTTGCCTTTCTAACATCTCTTTTGTATATGGAAAATTCTTTAATATTCGTTTTGTATTATAATATATAATACATTCAAGTATTATCTTTTCAAAATCAAGCATAGTTAATTTAGCATCTAATCTATAATCATGCGCGCCTCTTTCTCTAAAATCTACCTCAATAATGCCTTTCCCTTTAAGATATGGTTTATAAGAATTTTGTATTAAATCAAAAAATTTTTCTACAGCACCTTTAAGTTCCGGTCTATAAGAAGGAAGATTTATTATTGTAACACCTAATTCCGAAATCTGTTCAAAATTTTCTGAAATATATTCAGAACCCTTATCTGTAACAAATATCCCTGGTAATTTATCACAATCCCATATATCCTTAGTTATATCAATATTAAAATTTTTACATAAATCAACTTTATTAGTTATAATATTTTGCATTAAATTTTTAAGTGAATATATACCGCCTTCCCATGTTAATGAATACCCCATACATAAGCTGCTATATGCGTCAATACAGGCTGTAAGTATAGGTCTGCCTATTATATTCCCTTCATCATTAACAAGGTATATATCACATATTGTAGCATCTAACATTCCAACACCTATATTTTTTGCAAATTCCTGTATATTATCGCCTAATAAAGGTCTTTTATTTTTTTGATAATCTTTTAAGCCATTTCTGGAAATATAATAGTTCTGTAATTTTTTATGTTTTCTATAAAAATATCTAAACTGATTAAATGTTGGATAATTTTCTTTTAGTTGACCGTCCTCATTACAATATTTTTCTTTCAATAAATATATATAAGTGGTATTTAAACTATTTTTCTTTGTAGTGTAAAAATATTTATTTAAAGCCCATCTAATATTTTTCTCATCTACTGATAATATTTTTTCTTTAATCTTTGGTTTTGCAATTAAAATTGTTATATCTTGATATGCTAAATATTTACACAAATATTGTTTTATTGTTTGAGTACTTACATTATTACTATCTGCCATTAAATGTATTAATCTGCTCCTATCTGATTTATTCATAATATATGGCAATATTGGGAAAATCATAGAAAATCGTTTATGTGCTATATTTTGATTTTCTTTAGAAAAATCCGTTATTTTTATTTCATTTATATCATCATTATTATTTGACAAAATATTTAAAGCTGTAAAAATATTATTTTCACATAAATTATAATCTTTAAACTCTTCTATTTTTATAAAATACGGCATATTACATTTTACACAATCAATAACAAAATATGATGTATCAGTTATTTCTAAAATTCTGATTAAGGAATTATTATAATAATAAAGTTCATTTTTATTCATTTATAACAATCCCCCAATCTTTTATTCCTCTTTTTAACCAATAATTTCTTGAAAAATCTAATAATTTAACTGTTAATGGTTTTGTTAAATATTTCTTTTGCACACACTCGCGTACTATTAAATCATCATTTAATTTTTCACACACAAAATCCGTAGTATATTCATTATCATTAAATTTTTCATCCAGTAATACATTGCATTGTATTTTTTTAATTTCTGTATTATTTTCCAATAATAAAATATACTTTGCTTGTATATCATTATAAACCTTTAATACACCTTGCCCTTTGTCGGAATATCTTTTCTCACATCTGCCTTTAAAATTCTTTTTTATCATATTATCCTCACTTTCTCCCAAAAATAATTAAATATCCCAAAAACATAGATAATAAGTCCAATTAATGCTTATAAACCTTTATTATTGGGGAAAAATCCTTATTTTTGGCAATAAAATAGTTCCCAAAAATAGTTAAGATAAAAAATACCATAATTAAGGGCAAATTAAAATATCAATAATGGGGCAAAAAATATATCATATATGTATCTACCGGAAAATATATATAATTATAAAAAAATAAGTCCCTAACTAAATTGAATATAATAATTTCAAGATAGTTAAGGACCTATATTCTAATATTATTTTTGCCTCATATTTTAATATTTGGCTTTACCTTGCATCAACCTTTGTCTATTTTGCCTGCTCTGCGATAGCAGCCTGTGCTGCAGCAAGACGAGCGATTGGTACACGGAATGGTGAACATGAAACATAGTCAAGTCCAATCTTGTGGCAGAACTCAACTGATGAAGGATCTCCACCGTGCTCTCCACAGATACCAACGTGAAGGTTAGGATTAACTGGCTTTCCAAGCTTAATAGCTGTCTCCATTAATTTACCAACACCTGTCTGGTCAAGCTTAGCAAATGGATCATTCTCGAAAATCTTGTTATCATAGTAAGCGTTAAGGAACTTACCTGCATCATCACGAGAGAATCCGAATGTCATCTGTGTAAGGTCGTTTGTACCGAAGCAGAAGAAATCAGCCTCTGTAGCGATCTCATCAGCTGTAAGAGCAGCTCTTGGGATCTCGATCATTGTACCAACCTCGTACTCAAGGTTTACACCGGCAGCAGCGATCTCAGCATCAGCGGTCTCTACTACGATATTCTTAACATACTTAAGCTCCTTAATTTCACATACAAGTGGAATCATGATCTCAGGCTTAACTGTCCAATCTGCATGCTCCTTCTGAACTTCAATTGCCGCACGGATAACAGCCTTTGTCTGCATCTTGGCAATAGAAGGATATGTAACAGCAAGACGGCATCCTCTGTGTCCCATCATTGGGTTGAACTCATGAAGTGATGCACAGATAGCCTTGATTTCTTCTACTGATTTATTCTTAGCCTTAGCAAGCTTCTCAATGTCAGCGTCCTCTGTAGGAACAAACTCATGAAGAGGTGGATCCAGGAAACGGATTGTTACCGGGCATCCCTCAAGAGCCTCGTAAAGAGCCTTGAAGTCAGACTGCTGATATGGAAGAATCTTGTCAAGAGCAACTTCTCTCTCTTCCTCTGTATCAGAGCAGATCATCTCACGGAATGCAGCGATTCTCTCTGGATCGAAGAACATATGCTCTGTACGGCAAAGTCCGATTCCCTCTGCACCAAGCTCACGAGCCTTCTTAGCATCTGCAGGAGTATCTGCATTTGTACGAACCTTAAGTCTTCTGAACTCATCAGCCCATGCCATAACACGTCCGAACTCACCAGCGATTGAAGCATCAACTGTTGGGATGATTCCAGCGTAGATGTTACCTGTTGTACCATCGATAGAAATCTCAGATCCCTCTGTGAATGTCTGTCCTGCAAGTGTGAACTTCTTGTTCTCCTCGTCCATATTGATGTCACCACAACCAGATACACAGCATGTTCCCATACCACGTGCAACTACGGCTGCGTGAGATGTCATACCACCACGAACTGTAAGGATACCCTGAGCAGCCTTCATTCCTGTGATGTCCTCTGGAGAAGTCTCAAGACGTACAAGTACGACCTTCTCTCCTCTTTCAGCCCATGCCTCAGCATCGTCAGCTGTGAATACAACCTTACCACAAGCAGCTCCAGGAGATGCTCCAAGACCCTTTCCAAGTGGAGTTGCAGCCTTAAGTGCAGCAGCATCGAACTGTGGATGTAATAATGTATCAAGGTTACGAGGGTCGATCATTGCAACAGCCTCAGCTGGTGTCTTATGTCCCTCATCTACTAAATCGCAAGCGATCTTAAGAGCAGCAGGAGCTGTTCTCTTACCATTACGGCACTGAAGCATATAGAGCTTCTTGTTCTCAACTGTGAACTCCATATCCTGCATATCATGGTAGTGATTCTCAAGAGTCTCACAAACCTTAAGGAACTCAGCGTATGCCTCTGGGAACTCCTGCTCCATCTGAGCGATTGGCATTGGAGTACGAACACCGGCAACAACGTCCTCACCCTGTGCATTGATAAGGAACTCACCCATAAGCTTGTTCTCACCAGTTGCAGGATCACGTGTGAATGCAACACCTGTACCTGACTCGTTATTTAAGTTACCGAATACCATAGGCATTACGTTAACAGCTGTTCCCCATGAATAAGGGATATCGTTATCTCTTCTATAAACATTTGCACGTGGGTTGTCCCATGAACGGAATACAGCCTCGATAGCAAGCTTTAACTGCTCTACAGGATCTGAAGGGAAGTCTGTTCCTAACTGATTCTTGTACTCAGCCTTGAACTGCTCTGCTAACTCTTTAAGGTCAGCTGCTGTAAGGTCTACGTCAAATTTAACACCTCTGTCCTCTTTCATCTTGTCGATGAGCTGCTCGAAGTATTTCTTTCCTACCTCCATAACAACGTCTGAGAACATCTGGATGAAACGTCTGTATGAATCATATACGAAACGCTCGAATGCTGGATCTGGGTTACCAGCGATCATAGCTGCAACAACATCATCATTAAGACCAAGGTTAAGGATTGTATCCATCATACCCGGCATTGAAGCTCTGGCACCTGAACGAACAGATACGAGAAGAGGATTCTTAAGGTCACCGAATTTCTTTCCGTTAACCTCTTCCATCCATTTTACACCTTCCATAGTCTGAGCCATAATCTCATCATTGATCTTACGTCCATCCTCGTAGTACTGTGTACAAGCCTCAGTAGTGATTGTGAAGCCCTGTGGTACAGGAAGTCCAATCTCTGTCATCTCAGCGAGGTTAGCACCCTTACCACCGAGAAGATTACGCATGGTCATGTTACCCTCTTTGAAGGTATATACCCACTTGTTTGCCATTTTGCAATTCCTCCTAAATTTTATTTCTGGTATGGTAAAAAAACCATCCATATACTTGATTAATGTGTGCACTCATACAAGCGCACACATTAATAATACCATAATTTCAGCAAATATCAACTAATTTTTATTATCTTTTCCCTTATGTTTCATACTATTTTTTTTAACACGGACAGACTTAACATTCTTTACTATGACAAATATCATAATTGCAAGAATTGCAACTATCCCAAGCGCACCAATAGCCAGCGGAACGACCATTCCACTCTCACTGATCATGGTGGCAAGCGGTACCTGCTCATCTGCTATATCATGCTTATTGTCGTTTGCCGCCTGTGGTACCTGCTCATCTGCTATATCAGTATTTGGCTGTGCCTGCGGTGCCTGGATTCCATCCTGCGGATCATTCTGTCCGTCAGGCACTATTGTGTTTGCGGCATTTGCTCCATCTGCAGCTCCGTTATTTGCCGCTCCTGCTGCATTGGCTGCCCCGGCTGCATTTGCAGCTCCTGTGGCTGCCTGATTGCCGCCTGCCGCAGTATTGTCATTTGCTACATTTCCGGCAGCAGCCATGCTTGATGCAGCCCTTGAATATACAAAATTGAACACGTTTTCTGACGCATTTGACGACAGCTTTCCTGTCTGATTATAGCTGTCCGGAATATATCCATCTATATACAGATAAGCTATAACCGGCTCATCGCCCACATTACCATAATAGGTACGGCTTTCTGCAAGCTTATTGCCATCTGTATCCACATAGTTGACTGTATACTCAGCAAGCTCGCCCGGTATGCCATATGCAACAACATAGTCCTGATCTCCCGATACGAGAAAAGCCGACTGTGCAACCGTATTATTGTCACGGCCGCTTAATCTGATTCCCTTTACGTAGTACTTGCTGTTTTCATTAAGTGCCACACTGCCCTGTGCATCACAGCTGATGACATCTCCATATTCAAGACCTGTGACAATTATTTTGTCTCCTTTAGTAGAAACAGAAACCGAAGCCTCATTGCCTGATGCCTTTCGTACCTGCACACCACCGTTTATGCTTCCCTGACCTCCGGCTGAGAAGGAAACAGTGTATGTATATGAAAATGCCTTTGCATCTGCTGTCTGTGAGAAAACACCGGTTATGACAACAAGAGCTGCAAGAAAATATTTAAGCAATCTTTTCATTTTGCTTAGCCCCCTTTCTGTCACTTACGAAAGCCAGTATCATCAAAATAATACCAATCACAAACACTACAGCTGACGCTATTGACCAGATATCTCCGGTCTTTACCTTGCTTGTTGTAGTTGTAAATGTAGGTGGATTTGATAAAGTTGGATCTGAGTTATCCTCTACTGCAAAGTTCATCATGAGCTTTGCTAGTGTATCCTGATATATATTACCCTGACTCTCTCCGTCAAGCCCTACTAAAAGCTTTATGCTGCCTCCCTCTCCAGGCTCTAATGTCTTTAAATAAAAGAACTTATCCAGAGAGTTTGTAGCCTCATTGAGTCCTTTTCCGGCTGTTGCCTCCTTCTCTCCACCTACACTGGTGCTGCTGTATATAGTGTCCTCTTTTCCATCCGGTCCTACGAAAGTAAGAATATATGAGTATCCACCGTTTTCAGCCACAGCCTGTGTATCCTCAAGACTCTTTAATACATCATTGGACATATACCATTTCGTCGAAATACTGCTGTTATTCTTTATATCAACGGAAAATGTGACAGAATCTCCCGGCTCCATCTGTGAGACAGAGGCTGCTATTTTATTTGAATCGAACGAACTGACCATCTCCTTGCCGGTAAACTCACATGAGCCGGCTGTAGTAGTATTCTCATCTGCAAATACAGTGCCTATCGAACCAAGGATAAACAACATGCATGATAATAATGCGATAAATTTTTTCATATTGTCCTCCTTTACTCTAAGCTAAGTGCCCCGTCATCTGATATATTTACATCAACACCCCACGCACTCTTAATTGCGTCCTTTGCATTGTGTGTCTGTACTGCATCAACAGTTGCCTCCAGCACAAAGCTCGCACCATCATATTCATAGGTAGTAGTGATGGTTGTAAGTCCGTTATCATCAGTCTGTGATGTCTGGCCCACAATGGCTGCAATGTCGCCGGATATACTGATTTTATCTGTAAAATCAGTGGATGTCTGACCTTTTTTTAAAATAGAATTGTAGTAAAATACATTTCGCTCTGTAGTCTCAGCACTCTCATCCTCTGTCCAGCCATCGTTTGTAAAACTAATCTGTATCTTTGATGGATCAAGGTTTGAAAGCTTATCACCTGTCTCCTTGTCTGCCCAGTAACGCTGTACAGTCACTCTCACATACTCATCTATCGAGCCGCTGTTTTTGACAGCAAGCTTCTCGTCGTACTTTTTGTCGAGAATCAGTTTTTCATCTCCGGCATTCTTTAACATATCTCCAAGCAGCACTCCTGTTGCCTCGCTCCAGTCATCATCCTTATGCTTATAATCACGCCAACTCACATCATTGCCATTCTCAGTCAAAGTAACACCGATGGATTTGATGTCAATCTGAGCCAGATAATTATCACTCATATATGTAAGAGTCGCTTTTGTAGATCCAATCGTCGATGCTGCAAGCATTATCGCAGAGGATGTTACAAGTATAATTGGAAGTTTTCTCTTCATTACTCTTCGCCCTCCTCTTTATCATATTGTGCTGTCGCATCCCATTTTGCATCAGGTGCGACACACGGATTGCCATTCTCATCATATGTGACAGGAGCACACTCCTGAACCACAACTACATTGAAGCTGGTCTTTACCTTTTCACTAACTGTGATAGCTGCAACAATCGGCTCGGTTTTGCCACCAACCGGCACTACCTGACTGTAATACCAGTAGCCATCATCTGAAAGGCTCCAGTTTGAGCCTGATGCCTGTATATCAAACTGGCTTGCTGCAATTACCTTTACCCTGACAAAACAGTCTGCTTTTCCTGTATTCTCAATCTCAATAGTTTTCTTCCAGTCCTTAAACTTCTCCTTGACATCAGTTGTAGGACCGATATCTACTGAGATACCGCCCTTTGCCGTAGCATAGGTTGTAAAATATGCCAGTGTCGGTTTAACTGAAACACCACAGACAATGAGTGTAGCAGCAAAGGCTGCACATACAAGAATACGGTGATTTCTATTAAGTTTTTTACAAGACTCTGATAATTTTTTCATTAATTCTGCACCCATTCCCATCCGGTTCCGTCACACTCAAAATGGTTTACGACACCGGTACTATAAATCAATTTGTCGTTGTAATCGTTTGTGAAATCGACATCTGCGGTCTCACCGGCCACAATCTGTGTCTCTATGCTGTCCGAGGAGGTCACCTGATAACTGCCAGCGGCATATACCTCCTTTACTATCACCCTTGACCCTGCCGGAATATTGTCAATAACTACGCTCTTAGCCCCTGTACTGTCAAATCTGATTGATGCGATATCGGAAAACACCACATTACCATCCCTGTCGTAGGCCTCAACATCAAATGCAAACACCGGCTCACCGAGTGCTGTATTGTATGTCTTTAATGTCTTGTTAATCTGTAAGCTTCCCATAAGCCCGGTCTGTTCAGGCTTCAGCTCGATATCGATATCATCATATATCCATGAATCTGAGCCGCTTCCTGTCATGGCAAACTCATTATTAGGAGCCGAAATCAGATACGGCACAAATGTGTATCCAAATCTTGCCGAATTAGCCGGCTTTGCACACACCAGATACAGTCCCGTCTTAACGCCTGTGACGTTTCCCCTTCCGTTTGAAACATCTATTACCTCATCTGCTGTCAGAGAACCTTTGTCTGCAATGTCCGCAGCAGTCTTTGCCATCTTTTCCCAGTCATCTGCGGTAGTTTTGCTGCTGATATCTGATATAGATTTAGCCAGCTCAGCAAACTGCTTCGTTGCAGTGTATACATCATTCTCATCTACATCTGCCACTCTGTAAAGCTCTACGGGAAAATCCACAGTGTACAGATCCTCCCATGTATCAGGGATATCAACTGTTATAGAGCATTTCTTATCAATATCAATATGCGTCCTTGCAAAAATGCTTCCACATGGCAGGGAAAACAAGACAATCGCTGCTATAACTATACTGACAGCTCTTTTTATACTATTGTGCATTTTTCCTCCTTCCTGATTCTATCTGAATCTATACAATATCGTTTTACTAAGTATCTTACAAATTATAATATACAAAACCAGAAACAAAATGCCAAGCACTATGGCTTCATGTAACGGCTGTACCTGCTTTACATCCTCGACAATAAGTCCCTGTGCATCATTTGCAATCCTGTGACCTCTGATAAGAAGCCTGTGGGAATTTACACCATACGGTGTACATGTGATAAGAGTACAGTAATCCTGCCCTTCCTCAATCTTTAAGTCATTAAGCTCATCTGGTAAAACAATCCTTATCTGATCAACCTCGTAGGTCAGTGTCTCGCCAAGCACATACAGCTTAAAGGTGTCACCCTCCACCATCTGGTCAATATCCGTAAAAAGCTTAGATGACGTAAGTCCTCTGTGTCCTGAAACAGCACAATGTGTGCTTGCTCCGCCAACCGGAAGCGATGTGCCCTCGATATGGCCAACACCTATCTGAAGTATTGTATTGTCTGTGCCGTGGTAAATCGGCAATAAGACATTGATGGACGGAATCTCAACATAGCCCATGACTCCTGTGCCTGATACATCAAGAAGACTTTCATACTCTGCTCTGTCCGAATCAGACATATCATATCTGTCCTGCTTGCTTAATAGCTTTTCATTGTAAGCCTCTGCCGCCTGTCTCATTTCTTCAAGCTTCTGTTCATCTGTATTGTCTACTGCATCGACATAGCTTGCAATTGCCCTTGACTGATGGAATGAATTCCAGTAATCACTCACCGTCGGATATAGCAGTAAGGACAGTCCTGCAAGAAACACTATGACAAACAAAATAGTTGATAATTTTCTTCTCATAGCACTCTCCTTACTGTTATCATTTGCATATAATTATGCCTATTGTAACTGCCACGAACCACTAAAGTGGCTCATGGCAGATATATTTTATCATAAAATGATATTATTTAACACGCTTCTTTGTTACAAGAACAATTCCGCCACCTACAACTAATATAGCACCGATTACATAAATTGCAACACGTCCGGCACCACCGGTTGAAGGAAGGACTGAGCCCTTTAAGTTCTGTACAGGTGTGCTTAAGCTACCCTCAGCTTTATCTGCTTTAAGTGTAATATTACCGGTCACCTTATCTCCGCTTAATGAATTAAGCTCAGGAGCATCAGACTCAATTGAGTGGTCTGCTGTGATTGTGAATGCAATATCATTTGCAGTATTGTATTCATCAGGAGTCTTTGTCTCCTTAAGTACATAATCACCATCATCAAGACCGCTGAATGTGAAGACATCATTCTTATCACCGGAAATTACCGCTTTGATTACTTTGTCTGCTTCGCCTTTAATCTTTTTATAAAGAGTGAACTCTGCACCATCGAGTGCTTTATTGTTCTCATCTACCTTGTTGATTACAACCTTGTATGTAAATACGATTACTGTATCTTCCGGAGTCTCACCTTTGTCTCCCTCTCCGCCATTGTTAGGGTTGTTAGAGAACTCAAGCTTAACCTTATTTGGGTTTCCTTTTGAACCGATAACAGCATTCTTATTGAGAGTTGCTTTGTACTCAACTACAACCTTATCACCATTTTTAGCTTCAAATCCCTCTGCTAAAATGTTGTCACATGTAAAAGTAAGCTTTTTGCCAGCTGCGTCATAATTTGTTGTAAAGAATGATGTAACATCCTTATCACCTAATTTAACAGTAACAGTTCCTTCATTGAAATCAAGTCCCTGTGAAAGAGTATCATCAAATTTGAGGAAATATGACTTATATGACTCAACATTTACAGGTAATGTAGCTGTAAGCTGGAATGGAACTGCATCTGTGATATCATAATCGGCTGAATCCTGCCATCCGGTTGTATCACCTGTTGTGTCATTTGTATCTTTTACTTTCTTCTCAACAGAAGGTACATCTGTCTTTGGTGTGATTGTTGTATTAGCAACGATATTGAGAATATACTCTGTGTAAGCCTCGTCACCTGTTAAAGAGCTGTCCTTATCCTTGATGAGATAGTAACCAGGCTCAAGTCCTGTAATCTCAGTCTTGGCATTGTCCTGTGTTACTGAAACAGAACCTGCTGCTGTAGTGCTTAAAGCTTGAGCAATTTTCTGTGCCTCTGCCTTAAGGGCTGAAGAGTTTGACTGCATTCCTGAAAGCTTCTCTACATAAGCTTTTGCATCCTTATTAGACTCAAGATCTGTCTGTTTGTCTTCCTGGATACCGCTACCCCAGCCTACGTTTGAAAGTGTTTTCTCTGATTCTGAAAGGTCACCCTTTAAAATCTGGTAAGCCTCATAAGTGTGGCCTGCCTTTGCATTATTAACCGTGATGGTAAATGTTTTTTTGGCGCCTTCGCCCTCAGCAAATACTGTAACGCTCATTGCAAGTGTAAGTATCATCGCAAGAACTAAAGCAATGCTTCTTTTGATTGTTTTCATATTGCATTCTCCTTTTTATAATGTTTTATGTTTTTATAGAAAAGTGTTATTGCAGCTATTGCTATAAGCACAACTCCACTTAACATATACAACCATCTGTTACCGCTTCCACCTGTTTCCGGAAGCTGATACTCTATGAGTTTGTTTGTAATCTCAACAGTACCGGACTCTATTGCATTGGCGCTGCCCGGTGCAACGTTTGCATCAGTCTTTGTGATTTGAGTACCATTTATATCCTTAAATATATATGAAACATCATAGCCTGACATACTGTTGTTCTGATTTATTCCAACCTCTGTCACATAATATTTATATGTGGTACCGGTCAGAATACCATTTTCATTTACACCCTGCAATGGCAGATTTTCAAATACATATGACCATTCACCTGCCGAATCAGCTGTCACCTCAACCGGATTGCCATACTTCTTATCATTATCAGCCGAATCCACCTGATGCAGCTGCAGATAAATCTTTCCATCAGTCTTACTTAATGGATTGTTCTTTGAATCAGTCCATTTTTTATCAACCGAAATGCTTGTTGTCGAAACAGCTACATCCTCATAATAGTACGGTGTATTTACCTTCGCCATATCACTTCCCTGTAATGAGCTGTTTTCAGCTATAACAAGATGCGCCGAGGTATCTGCACTGAAATAGAAATACTCCTTATGAGGCTCAGTCGAGAGTATATAACCATCCGGAGCCTTTGTCTCAACTATATAATACTGCGTATTATACTCCAGATTATCAGTACTCATACTGATATCAATTCTGCCATTCTTATCAGTGGTATACTTGCCTAACGACTTGTATGAACCATCCGATGTGTATCCAAACAGCTCAAACTCTGCGCCCTCCAGCTGCTTTCCATAATTAGTCTTATCTACCTTATACAAGGTAAATGTATTACTCTTAATTACTCCGGCAGATGATTTTGACTCTTTGTAAACAGTCTGGTTATCCTTTCTGTCTTCTCCTTTTTCGACGCCCTCAAGCTTTGCTGTATTGCTGACATCCATCTTTATAGTATTGTATTGATCCGGCGTACCAAGCACCTTTGCATTCACCTGATATGTATAAGTAAGCATTATCGCCTTGCCATCAGGTATATCTGCACTGATTGTCCTGTATGATGTATCATTCCATTCATACGTGCCATCTTTAGTTGTATACGCCCACTTACAACCATCTACCGTATCGCCTGCTTTGTATGTGCAATCATCCTGCTTTATTGCCTGCCTGAACTGAACAGTAGCCGGCATTAGATCTATATACCACAATGCCTGTGGGCTGAATGTCATCGTCTTGAATTGAAGCACATCTGTTAGCTTTAATGTATCACTATTATGCAGATAGTCCTTGCCATCAGGGTTTATTATAACTGTATAACGCAGCCTGTGATTATCCTCATCCCACTTGAAGTTCTTGGAAACAACCTTATCGCCCTCAGTAGGATTATCACTACCAGACTCGCCAGGCTTTGACATGGTCTGTGTCTGTTGAGCCCATCCCATATCATTGTTTGTATTCGAGGATGCTGTAGCCATATTCTTATAATCCACTGATTTACCGGCCTCAAAATTCTCAAAGTCATCTATCGTACACTTATATACTACATATATGTGAGAGTTCTCAAACCAACCATGTATCGTTGTATTGTTCTCATCAGGCTTTGTAACCCCTGTAACAACGGTATTAGTGGACTCATCTAACGTTGTACTTGTTTGAATTCCGTTTATGAACCAGTCGCCGTCAGTTACGGTATGCAATGTACCGTCAAAGTCATAATCTGTAAAGCCATCGTTATTCGGATATGCCAGCATTGTCTTTACGCTCTGCAGTGTGACACCATCCGGAAGCTTATCAGTGATGGTATACTCTGTTGCATCGGCATCCATAAGTACATCAACGCGCCATGTGAGTGTTCCATCGCTTTCTGTTGTTTTCAAATAAGTCTGACTTGTATTACCGTTTCCATCAGTCTTTACAATCTTTGATGTCGTATGGCTGTAAGATGCAGATGCACTTGAATTTAAAGCTTCAAATTTATTCACATATTCAACTCTTCCACTTGGCGTTGTGTCGGCGGTTGTGCTGTATGTAAATGCGACTGTCCTTTCACTGTTGCTTATCGGATAATCCTTATTAAAGCTGATATTTACCGAGGTAAATCTGTAGTCATCAGCTTCTGATAATATACTAAAATCGGCCGTTTTTGACTTATTATTCTTATCCAGATATTTAACAGTAATGTCACCGATATATCCATCAAACTTTTCCTTAACCTGACTTACAAAATCCTTCATCTGGGTATAAGTCATGTAATGACAATTCTTCCGGGATTTGGATGACATTGTATCGGCTATGCCAAACTCTTTAGGAAATCCCGATGCCGGAATTGTAAATTTTGCTTGCCACTTTAAAGTATACAGCCCGTTATCTGTCTTTTGAGCTTCAACAAGCCTCTTCGTAATATCCTGCTTTGTTTTTGGAACATTTACACTTGAAGAACCATCATATGACTTATCATCCTTAGTAAGGGTAGCCTTATTATTAAATTTCTGGTCATCAAATGTCCGCAATGCGTCTGTATAATATTTGACAGTATACTTATTGCAGTTCTTGTTACCATCTGTAGGATTAAATGTAACCGATGTCACCTTGCCACTGCTGTCTTTGTTAATTGTATATCCGTCACTAGGTGATATATCAATGCCTGTAATTTTATCAAACATATCATCTGTCAGGACAGCTCCCGCAATATCCTCACAGCTTTTATTTACTGTAACCGTCCAGATAATCCGGTTATTAGTCTTATCATATTTACCGGATTTCTCTATAAGATTTTTGTAATACTTCACATAGCTGCTTGATGTATCTATGACAGTTTCTTTTGATTTTTGGTCTGTTGAATTACCTGTAACGAAATTAGTTGCCTGCCATGTAGCATTATTTCCCAAATCTCCGGCATTGGTCAGGTAATACCTGTATGTAATAGAACAACTCTCACCTGCACTTAATTTTGGAAGCTTTGCAGTAAGTGTTGCCTTTCCCACATCTGCCGGGTCATCCTTTCCTGTCGCCTTTGCAGTATAACTACGGTCAACAGCCTGACCGTTTTTCTTTATGCTGTAGGTAAATCCGGTAGTATCAACCCTCATACCATTGCCGTTAAATTCATCTGTGATTTCGATATCATCAGGTGTACCTTTTGTAGAGGACACATCCACAGTAAACTCAACATAATAATTACCATTTTCATCAATACCAATATTATTATTATTTGTATTGCTCTTCTTTACAGAAATATCGTAGTTTAAGGAATCATTTCCGTTCCAGTGGATATTATCCTTGTCTACTGTTATGGTAACATCACCACCGATATAGATATCCACATCACCGGAATCATTGGTCTTGCCCTCGCCAAGAGCTTCTGCCTTTGCCCAGCCTTTTATATCGCTGCTGTTACCCTCAATATAACCATCTGCAAACTTGATAAGAATTGCATATGTACCATCCTCATTCTTGATATATCTGTACTGAAACTGTTCCTTATCGCCGTTGTCATCACATTTTGTCTTCCAGTAATTGCACAGCTCATCCGGAATAGTCACCGATGGATCATAGACATAATAGTAATTCTTAACAGTATTGCCATTGGCATCTACCGTATCATTCTTTCCGATTCCAAAGTCCAACTGAACCTCAAGCTTGAACTTCTCGCCGTTCCAGTCCACCGGTTTGCCCTCACTTGACATTTTGGTATATGAGCCATTTGATTGCAGTTTTTGAAGATTAACATAGTTTTCTGTGACATTATCTATGGTAAAATCCTTCTGATTCTGATCTGCTGCTGATGCAGGTTGTATAAGTCTGTATGCAGTAATGCCCAGCACTATAACAGCCATCGATATAATAAATGTAGCAAGCTGTCTACGTCTTCTCACTCTTTTAAGACGTTCTTTGCCGAGACGTTCCATATCCTTATCCATTCTGCATCCTCCTTTCATAGAGTTATATATAATTTCATTTAATTAATCTCTTAATCATTATTCAACAGCTAATATATTACACCCTTTTGGTCACACAACGGTCACACGGGACTTTAAATCGGGATTTTCTATTTTTTTACCAAAAAGTTTCAAATAACACTAATCAATTTTGCCAATTTTAGACAACGGCCAGATGGCAAATGTGATTTTGCCGACCACCTGTTCCTCTGAGACACAGCCTATAGCTGTATTTCTCGAGTCAAGTGATACGCTTCTGTTATCGCCCATCACGAAAATTTTCGACTCCGGAACCTGATAAGGCAGCTCTATATTGCAGTCTCCTAAAGCTTTTTCCTTGAGATACGGCTCATCAATCGCAATATCGTTTACGTAAACAGTTCCATCATCCGATATATTGACCCAGTCACCCGGCATCGCAATAACTCTTTTTACAAGTATCTTGTTATTGTAATAAAAAGCTATGACATCTCCTGTTTTAAAGTCATGTCCCTTTGATGCCATAAGCACCTGCCCCTCCTGTAACGTCGGTGACATAGAGGTTCCGGTCACCTGCAAAATCGGAAGCCACAGGTTTGCGACCAATATTGCTGCCGCTGCCACTACCACAAGTGTTCCTACGGTATTGAAGAGTGTTGCTGCAAATTTGTTGTTATACTTCACTCTTCTTAGCTCCTGACGCAGCTCCTTTATGCCAAGATCATCGCTATAACGGTCATAGTCGTCTGTCATGATACTGCGATAGCCCGATGTATCTTCAGTCTTCTCAGCACTTTTATTCTCAACTTCTTTATTCTCAACTCTGTTTTCTTCTGAAACCTTCCTTGATATTTCCTTTTCTATATGTACAGATATATCCTCCGGCCGGTTTTCTTTTTTAGTTTGCTGATATTCCTTTTCTATTTCAATATTTTTTTCTATATCAATGGTTATATCAGGTGCAGGTGTTACATATTTGACCGGAATTATTTCCGCTATTTCCTGTGATATATTTTCATCAACATTTTTGGTCTGCTTATGTACCTGCGTTACTTTTTCAGATGACTTAACAGATGTTTCCATCATATGTGCCAAAAGTAAATCAAGCTTATCCTCATTGGTAAGTGGTTTCTGTTCGACATCCTTCAGCTCCTCATCTTTGCTTAAATCCACTACATCAATATTATTTTTGCTTTCTGCAACAGCTGCAGTATTGTTATGATTAATCTCTGCAACTACCTTTTTATTGTATTCAGCATCTGTGTAGCTTTTTGTCGAATTTGTAAGGTTAGCTGATTTATTCTGCTTAATTTTCTTCTGTTCTCTTTTTTTTCTTAGCTCAATGTACTTTACAGCAACTCTTGCCAGAGCATATATTGCCTTTTTATATATTTTTTCTATCATTCTTTTGTCCAATTATCCATTCATAAACACAAAATATTGCTTCTATATTATTTTCTTGTCAGATTATTTGAAACCATTGATATTACAGCAGCAAATTTTTGGATTTCCTCTGTTGCTGACGTGAGTTTGTTAATTGCAGCATTGATATCACCCGATGTCTTTACCTCACGCTCAAGTGTCTGAATATGTTTTTTTGTCTCGTCAAGCTCTTTTCTTAAGTGTTCAACCTCTTTACTTCTGTCTAAAAGCATCTCTAGCAGCTCACTTCTGCTCAGCTTCTTTAATTCTTTTGCTTCCATATTCACAACCTCCATATATCAAAACAACCAAAGAATAGCTTACTATATCTTTGGTTGCCCTTTATTATCTGTATTATATTACAAAATTAAAATTCAAATTTCTTTGCAAAATAAGCATCAAGCTCATCAATTGCGATACGCTCCTGCTCCATTGTATCACGGTCACGCACTGTCACGCAGTGATCTTCCTCTGAATCGAAATCATATGTCACGCAGAATGGTGTTCCTATTTCGTCCTGACGACGATATCTCTTTCCGATTGTTCCTCTGTCATCATACTCACAGTTGTATGTCTTTGACAGCTGTGCAAATACCTTCTCAGCGCTCTCATTGAGCTTCTTTGACAGTGGAAGCACTCCAATCTTTACTGGTGCAAGTGCAGGATGGAAATGGAATACTGTTCTTACATCCGGCTTCTCCGGTGTACCGATATCCTCCTCATCATAAGCTGCACAAAGGAAAGCGAGTACTACACGGTCAGCACCGAGTGATGGCTCGATAACGTATGGCAGATATTTCTCATTCTTCTGGTCATCAAAGTATGTGAGATCCTGTCCTGAAACTTCCTGATGACGTCCGAGGTCATAATCTGTACGATCTGCAATGCCCCACAGCTCGCCCCATCCGAACGGGAATAAGAACTCGATATCTGTAGTTCCCTTTGAATAGAAGGCTAACTCGGCAGGATCATGATCACGCAGTCTCATCTCATCCTCCTTGATTCCAAGAGAAATCAGCCAGTCGCGGCAGAAGCCTCTCCAATACTTAAACCACTCAAGGTCTGTTCCAGGCTCGCAGAAGAACTCAAGCTCCATCTGCTCGAACTCACGTGTTCTGAAGGTGAAGTTACCAGGTGTAATCTCGTTACGGAATGACTTACCAACCTGTCCAATACCGAATGGAATCTTTTTACGTGATGTACGCTGTACATTTTTAAAGTTTACAAAGATACCCTGTGCTGTCTCAGGACGAAGATATACTGTATTCTTAGCATCCTCTGTAACACCCTGGAATGTCTTGAACATGAGGTTGAACTGTCTGATATCTGTGAAATTGTGCTTGCCGCATGATGGACATGGAACATTGTGCTCCTTGATGAAATCTACCATCTGCTCGTTTGTCCAGCCATCAACTGATGTCTCAAGCTCAATACCATTGTCCTGTGCAAAATCCTCGATGATTTTGTCGGCTCTGAATCGCTCGTGGCACTCCTTACAATCCATAAGCGGATCTGAGAAGCCGCCGAGATGTCCTGATGCAACCCATGTCTGAGGATTCATGAGGATGGCACAGTCTACACCTACGTTATAAGGATTCTCCTGGATAAATTTCTTCCACCATGCTCTTTTTACGTTGTTTTTAAGCTCTACTCCCAGGTTTCCATAATCCCATGTATTTGCAAGACCTCCGTAAATTTCTGAGCCCGGATATACAAATCCTCTTGCTTTTGCTACCTGTACGATTTTGTCCATGGTCTTTTCCATAATTCTTGTTTCCTCTCTATCTTATGATTTTTATTCTTATTTAAAATTAAATAACGATTTAACAATCCGAATTGTAATAGATTTTATTTATAGTTTATTTAAGTATTAATGCACTAATCTATTTATCAGTCTGCTTATATACTACTTATATATAACATATGTGACATATGACACCGGCACCGAATTATCCTCCTCGCTGTCAAAGTCGAATGTAACCTCGTTATCTTCCTTGACCGAGTTTAATATATCATCATCGCTGACACTGTCATCCGCTCCGTTTTCCGTTCCTTCCGTCGCATCGGATTTTACTGCTTCTGTGCCCTCTGTGACACTCTCTGTCCCTGTAGGCTGTGAGGCAAGCATGCTGTATTTGTCACCAATCGCAACTGTATTATCATCTACAAGCTTTACATTGTCGACAGATACATATAATATTTTGCCTTTCACATGCAGATTTGAACTGCCCTCATAAATAACTACCTTGTAGCCGTTTTCATCCAGAAACTCAGATGATTCACATTTCTTTGCCTTACCATCATCTATTGCAGCAAAATCAGTCTTGAAATCATATCCGGCTGCCAGAGCCTCTGCAATAGTCCCTGAAAAGAGCTTTGTCCCATTAAAATCAGTATATTCGTCAGTTGAAGCATAGCTCATGGTAAGTGATGCTTTCTTTTTCTCGACAGTCAGCTTTTTGAGCTTGACCGAACCGTCATTTTTCTTATTGTAATCGTCTATTGACTTGTCAACATAGCTTTGTAAGTCATCCTGCTTGTATGTAGCTGTATCAAAGTCCTCGACATCCGTAGATACCACACTGCCGTTTTTTGCAACAAACACCGTGCTGTCCTTGGTATAATAATCTGTACCGCACCCGGCAAGCAAACCGCATGTCGCAATAACAGGCAACAGCATTGATAGCTTTTTATTCATAGCTGCCTCCTAAAATATAATCTATGCCATTATACCCTTTTGTATATATGATTTCAAGTATCATATTTAAAAGAGCAATTACAGTAATGCTTATAGCTTAAACAACGATATACATGGTATCTATTAATTATTTCATGATTTAATTTCTTGCTTTAATTTATCAAAGGAAAGCTGCTGATTTAAAATCATGATGCACATAGATTGAAAGATATTCCTTCATTATGCTCCTCAGCTCCTCAAGCACATCATCTGACACTGCAAACCTGTATAGCTTTGTGATATCTGCTGAAACAATATACTGCATGGTATAGAGTGTATCACTTAGTATATGCCTGCCCTGCACCTGCGTGCCACAGTTAGCGCAAAACACGCCTCCGCGTCTTGCCGAAAAGACATTAAGTCCTTCCCTTGAATGACAGTGTATACATGAAAACAGCGATGGTCCCTCGCCATTTATCGTAATAGCTTTAAGCTCAAAAACAGCCCTGACCAGCTCATTTTTATATGCCGGTGATTCAAGAGCCCTGAGTGATTGATAAAGGAGCTTTAACATATCCTTCTCGTCATTGTTCTCCTGACAAAAATATCCGCAGAACTCCAGAAAGTAAAACCCGGTGTATACTGCTTCCAAATCCTGTGTCAGCTCCCTGAAATAGTTACTGATTGTGACCTTTGAAAGAGAATATGCGCTTTTACCCTCAAACAGCTCAAACTCACCGAACGAAAATGGATTGCTTCCTGCCATAAGCTGGCTGTTTGGACGTCTTGCGCCCCTTGCAAAGGCTGTGATTTTTCCCCGTTCCTTTGTGAGAATCGTTATTCTTTTGTCAAAATCCCCTACCGGCATGGCCGAAAGCACCATACCGGTCAACACTACACTCTGTGACATCTTAATCTTACTTTCAAAATACTATTCTTCCTCTTTGTATCCAAAGTTCTTGATGAGGAAGTCGCTGTCTCTCCAATCCTTCTTTACCTTGACCCATAGCTTTAAATTCACCTTGCAGTCAAGCAGTCTTTCCATCTCATAGCGCGCATTGGTGCCAATTTTTTTGAGCATGCTGCCCTGCTTTCCTATAATGATTCCTTTATGGGAGTCTCGCTCGCAGACAATTGTGGCATCCATATCTATAATAGAACCACTCTTTGTCTTTCTTGTTTTCATGCGGTCAATTCCTACGGCAATGCCATGCGGTACCTCATCATTTAAAGCATGGAGTGCTTTTTCCCTGATAATCTCAGCACAGATTGCACGCTCCGGCTGATCTGTGATGGTGTCCTCATCATAGAACTGTGGGCCATAAGGCAAATACTTAAATATAGAATTAATAACATCATCCGTATTCTGTCCTCTTAAGGCTGATGTAGGAATAATCTCTGCAAAGTCGTATACCTTGCGGTAGGTGTCTATATATTCAAGCACCTTTTCCTTTTCCACTGTATCTACCTTGTTGATAATCAATATAACAGGTGTATTAACCTTTTTAAGCTGCTCTATGATATGCTGCTCTCCCGCCCCGATAAAGTTGGTCGGTTCCACAAGCCACAGCACAACATCCACCTCATTTAATGTCTTTTCCGCTACATTGACCATATACTCGCCCAGCTTGTTTTTTGCCTTGTGTATGCCCGGAGTATCAAGGAACACTATCTGTCCCTTTTCCATATCCGTGTATACTGTCTGGATGCGATTTCTTGTGGTCTGAGGCTTGTTTGAGGTGATGGCAATTTTCTGACCGATAAGCCTGTTCATCAGTGTTGACTTGCCCACGTTTGGTCTACCGATTATTGTAACAAAACCCGATTTGAAATTCTGTATCATTTTTCCTCCTATGTGAATCTGTATTTATATAAGCTTTTCAACATTCTCAAAGAGCCCTGCCGACTCTTTAATCATATTTTCATTGCCGATGACACATATACTGTCCTTCTTAAGTACTGCCTCTACAAGGTCTGCAAGCCTTCTGATATCCTCTGGCTGTGCATTTAGTATCTCATTTCTCTCCTTTTGAATCTGCTCGTAGGTAATACCCTCGAGATATGCAGACAGTGATCTGCTACCCTTTGCTTCCGGATTCATAGGCGTATCAAGTGCACTGAAGGTACCGATAATATACTTGGTCATATCCCTCTCATCAGGCGAAAAGCTCTTTATATACTCAGGTATTCTGTCATAGACATCAAGTGTGTCTGAAAGGTTAGGGTCTCTATATGAGACAAAGTAGCTCTCTCCGCTTCTAAGGAATGTATTCATGCAGCCGTAAGCACCACCCTTTACCCTGACATTTATCCAGAGATAATCATAGCTTAAGATGATACGCAGCAGTCTCAGTGCTCCGGTGTATTCATAGCCCTCGCAGATGAAATCACCGGTCTTTGCCACATACTGTATCTGTGATGCATCGATAAATGCTTCCTTTGCTGTGTTAAAATGCACCTCTGCCTGATTGCCTATAGCACTCATTTTGTTAAATCCAGCTATAACTTTCTCCAATGATAGCTTTGCATTGCCATATGCTTCACTATTTCCGGTAAAGCTGATGAGCATTCTGTTTCTTGCAAACAGCTTTTTGGCTATTGCAGCAAGCTTATCTGACACACTCTCCGGTGACTCGAAAAGCTCCTTTTCTATACGGCATATAGAGCGGTAAAAAGCAATACCCTTTAGCTCGTCCTGATAAAGTGCATAGCGTGAGAAGCTCGACATGCTTCGCATAGCTGCAACCAGATGGCCTGAGCTGCTCAGGTTAGCCTGAAGCCTTGCCTTAATCTGTGCTACAATCTCGCCCAGTCTCTTTGTATCGGTAAAATCCGATGAAAGAAGCATCTGCTCCATAAGCTCAAGTGCCTTGTCAAGATTTTTCTCCAATACCTTCAGCTTCACCTCAAACTTAAAAACAAAATTATTTCTATCCTTAATATCCGGGTGGCTTGCAGTACCTGTGCTGATTCCGCCGGTATATATATTGGTCGCATTGGCTAAATCGGTATAGCTGTAATTTTCGGTACTCACCAATCCGAGTGCGTTTGTGAAAAAGCCAAGATAGCCAAGCTCGCTCTGTGCAAAATCACCTGCATCAAATAAAAATGATATATAATCAATGCCGTTTGACTCTATGTCATGGCGCACAACCTTTACATCTGAAAGTGTGTCCTCAATGTTTGAAAAAGGCATAGCCTCCTTTTTCATGTCAGCTCTTGTAAGCATCGGAAGCTTGCGCAGGTCCTCATCTGACGAAGGCTCCTCCTGATATTTCTTTAAATGCTCTGTCTCCTCAATCAGCTTGTCAATCTCTTCATCCGAAAGAGATGCCTTGTAATCGGAAAGCTCCTTTGCCAAAGCCTCCTCCCTCTCATTGCCAAGGCCACGCTTCGGCTTTACTGTGACAGATGAACCATGGGTATTGTCAAGCAGATATTCCTGTATAAGCTTTTCAAAATAATCCGTATCAACAGCCCTTCTAAGCTTGGCAAATGTATCAAGACACTCCAGATGTATAAAAGGCTTCATATCATCAAACAGCCAGCTGTCTAAGCAGTTTAACCCAAAAAGCAGTCCCTTAGGGAACTGTCCGAAGTCAGCCTCCCTGAACTTAAACTCACTGCTGTTGATTCCCGCAAGGAGTGCTTCTTTATTAATTCCTGTTTTAACAACCTCTTTAAGAGTGTTTTCTATAATGCTTTCAAACTCATCCGCCTGAGATGCATTGGCATTCTTTGCCACAAACGAGAACACCGGCTGCAGAATGCCCGCATCATATGAGCCATACACATCATCACCGATTCCCGCATCTATCAATGCCTGCTTCACCGGTGCTCCCGGTGAGCTGACAAGTGCATAGTCAAGCACATCAAATGCCTGATAGAGCATCTCATCAAGCGAATCCCCTACCACACGATTATAAGAAAGATACGTCTTATTCTCCTGTGAATCATCCATGGTAATTGAATACTGTGCCTCAACATTCTTTATTTCATCAAATGCAGGCTGTTTATTAATTTCTGAATTAACTTTTTTATAATCATACAGGCTCAGATATTCCTTATCCAGCCACTCAAGTCTCTCGACAACATCCATATCACCATACAGATAAATGTATGAATTGGATGGATGATAATACTTGTGATAGAAGTCCAGATATGCTTCATACGTAAGCTTAGGAATATACTCCGGATTACCGCCTGAATCCTTGCTGTAGGTATTGTCAGGGAAAAGCGAGCGGTAAATCTGGCTTGAAAGCACCTCATCCGGTGATGAGTATGCTCCCTTCATCTCATTGTATACCACTCCGTTTATCTTAAGCTCGTCATCCTTGCCTGTAAGCTCGTAGTGCCAGCCCTCCTGCTTGAAAATCTCCTCGTACTTTGTGATATTCGGATTAAACACTGCATCCAGATACACATCCATGAGATTCTTAAAATCCTGATCGTTGCAGCTTGCTACAGGATAAACTGTCTTGTCAGGGTATGTCATGGCATTTAAAAATGTATTGAGCGAGCCCTTTGCCAGCTCAATGAAGGGATCCTTTACCGGGAACTTCTTTGAACCACAGAGTGTGGTATGCTCAATAATATGCGGTACACCCGTCTCATCCTCCGGCGGAGTCCTGAAGCCTATATAAAAGACCTTGTTATCATCATTATTTGATAAAATGGCAATCCTTGCACCACTTTTTTTGTGTCTCAGAATGAATCCGTCCGACTGGACATCCTCCACTCTGTGCTCATCTAAAATCTCGTATTCAGCCAAATCGTGAATTGTCATCAATTATTCCTCCTAAAATGCGATGATGATAGTATACCACATTTTTACATATTATAGTTAAATTATAAGTATATTTACCACAAAAAATCTGTTAAAGTAATATTCTGCAACACCCGGCTTTAAAAGTCAGAGTCTATGCTCCTCTTCTGAATATTAACATCCATCTGCGGAAACGGAATTTCGATGTTATTTTTATCAAATGCTGTTTTAATTTCTTCTGTAAGCTGCCATTTTGTGTTCAAGTAATCCTCGTTCTTCACCCAGATTCTCGCACCGAGCTCTATTGCCGAATCCTGCAACTCACTCACAAACACATTGCTCGGCTCATCGCGAAGCATCGTATCTGCTGATGTGACAACAGATTCCAGCACACTCTTTGCAAATGCTAAATCTGTACTGTAGGATACTGTTACTCTCAAATCAAGCATCCTCTTATCCATCATAGATACATTTGTGATACACGAATCAGCAAGCTTTCCGTTTGGTATCATAACCATCTTGTTATCTATTGTCAAAAGCCTTGTATAAAACAGATTTATATCCTTTACAGTGCCCTCTGTACCACTTGAACCGTCAACTATGTAATCGCCCACGCCAAACGGCTTCATCAAAAGAATAAGCACTCCTCCTGCAAAATTTGACAGACTGCCCTGCAATGCCATACCTACAGTAAGTCCGGCAGAGCCAAGAACCGCTATAACAGAGCCGGTCGCCACTCCAAAGCCCGAAAGCAATGCCATGACAAGGATAAAATACAAAAAATATTTAATCACATTTGCCAGAAACGATGCCACTGCAGCGTCCATTCTGCTTCTATCAAATCCTTTTTTTATTATTTTTACGATTGATTTAATCACCTTAATACCAATAAGCAGTATCACAATCGCAACAACAAGCTGCACGAGAAAGCTTATAAGCGATGGCATATATTTCTCCAGATACGTCTTTACAATGCCCGGGTTTTCAATAACCTGCTGTACCTCGGTATTTGCAACCGGCACTGATACTTCACCAAGAATTTGTCTAATCATATAATCTCCTATATCTCTCTTATATCTCTTATATTTCTTATATATTTTCTATATTTGTTATTTCCTTATAACCCACTAAATCCCCCATATAAAATATGGGGGATCAGTATTTAAATCAAATATTAATTCACTATTTAATAACTCTCACTCTGAGCACTCCGTCAATGGCAGAAAGCTTCTCAACGGTAGAAGCATCAATAGCTGAATCAAGATCAAGAAGTGAATATGCATAGTCACCCTTGCCCTTGTTTGTCAGATCAGATACATTGATATCAGCCTCTGCAAGAGCTGTTGTAATCTGTCCAATCATACCCTTAACATTCTTGTGAAGGATTCCGACTCTGCCTGAAGCTGTGCATGCACCCATGCTGCAGTCAGGGAAGTTGACTGAGTGAACGATATTACCATTCTCTAAGTAATCTCTCAGCTCCTTGACAGCCATAACTGCACAATTGTCCTCTGACTCTGCTGTAGATGCTCCAAGATGAGGTGTTACGATGCAGCCCTTTGCTCCAACAGTTGTGTTGTTAGGGAAATCTGAAACATACTTCTTAACCTTTCCCTTGGCAAGTGCATCTACCATAGCCTCTTCGTCAACGAGAAGATCTCTGGCAAAATTTAATACGATAGCGGTTGGCTTCATCATTGCAATAGCATCAGCGTTTACCATCTTCTTTGTTGAATCAAGAAGAGGTACATGGATTGTGATGAAATCACAGTTCTTGTAGATATCCTCAACATTACTGATATGCTTAACGCTTCTTGAAAGGTTCCATGCGGCATTTACTGAGATGTATGGATCATATCCGTAAACATCCATGCCCATATGTACTGCAGCATTTGCAACAAGTACACCGATGGCTCCCAGTCCGATAACACCGAGCTTCTTGCCTGAAATCTCTGTTCCTGCAAAGTTCTTTTTCTGTTTCTCGGCTGTCTTTGCGATATTCTCATCATTCTGGTTTTCAAGACACCAGTCGATACCTCCAACGATATCTCTTGATGCATAAAGCATTCCGGCAAACACAAGCTCCTTAACACCGTTTGCATTGGCTCCCGGTGTGTTGAATACAACAATTCCCTGCTCGGCACACTTGTCAAGCGGAATATTGTTTACTCCTGCTCCTGCTCTTGCCACAGCAAGCACCTTGTCACCAAGCTCCATGTCATGCATAGCGGCACTTCTTACAAGTGCTGCATCTGCATCCTTAATATCATCAACCTTTTTATAATCGTCAGAGAACAGGTCAAGACCTACTCCTGCGATTGGGTTTAAGCATGTGTAATTAAACATTATGCATTCTCCTCCTCAAACTTCTTCATAAACTCTACAAGCTTCTCAACGCCCTCTTTTGGCATAGCATTGTAGATAGATGCTCTCATTCCGCCAACTGTACGGTGTCCTTTAAGGTTTACAAATCCGGCTGCAGTTGCCTCCTTTACAAACTTGGCATCAAGCTCTGCATCTCCTGTTACAAACGGAACATTCATGAGTGATCTGTCCTCTTTTCTTACTGTTCCCTTAAAGAGCTTGCTCTGATCAAGGAAATCGTAGAGAATCTTGGCCTTCTCCTCATTTCTCTCCTTCATAACTGAAAGACCGCCCATCTTCTTGAGCCATTTGAATACCTTGCCACAGATATAGATGCCGTAGCATGGTGGTGTATTGTAAAGAGAATCGTTATCGGCCTGAGTCTTCCACTTGAGCATAGTTGGTGTGCCCGGTAGACAATCATCTGTGATAAGGTCCTCTCTGATAATTGCTATAACAACTCCGGCAGGTCCTACATTCTTCTGTACTCCGCCATAGATAACAGCATATTTTGATACATCTACAGGCTCTGATAAGAAGCATGAAGAAACATCAGCTACAAGGTTCTTTCCCTTTGTGTTAGGAAGCTTCTTGTACTTTGTTCCGTAGATAGTATTGTTCTCGCAAATATATACATAATCCATATCATCTGTGATTGGTAAATCTGAACAGTCAGGTATGTATGAGAAGGTCTCATCTGCAGACGAAGCAAGCTCTACGGCGTCTCCGTAAATCTTAGCCTCGGCAAACGCCTTTTTAGCCCACTGACCTGTGATAATGTATCCTGCTTTTTTATTTTTCATAAGGTTCATCGGTACCTCAGCGAAGAACTGTGAAGCACCACCCTGAAGGAAAAGTACCTTGTAATTGTCAGGTATATTCATAAGCTCGCGGAGATCTTTCTCGGCATCCTTGATGATGTCATCAAACCATTTAGATCTGTGGCTCATCTCCATAACCGACATTCCGCTTCCCTTATAATCCATCATCTCTGCTGCTGCTTCCTGCAATACCTCCTCAGGTAAAACTGCAGGTCCTGCTGAAAAATTGTAAACTCTACTCACTCTAATTTCCTCCTTGTGTCGCATTGTAGTCCTCTTCATCGAAAGACTCGTTGATAGGCTTGCCCGGTGCAACCATAGGCCATACCTTGTCATCTGAATCAATGATACAATCGATGACAAACGGTGTCTTGCTCTTTAAGGCATCTGCAAATGCTTTTTCAAATTCTTCCTGGGTCTTAACACGTCGTGCGGTGGCTCCCATTGCTTCTGAAAGCTTTACATAATCCACCCCATCATCAAGTACGGTTGCCGAGTAATGCTTCTCGTAAAAAAGAGTCTGCCACTGGCGTACCATTCCAAGTACATGGTTGTTTATTATAACCTCGATAAGAGGAAGCTTTTCTCTTGAAGCTGTTGCAAGCTCGTTCATGTTCATTCTGAAGCATCCGTCACCTGCAATATTGACTACAGTCCTGTCAGGATTAGCTGCCTGGGCACCGATTGCAGCACCGAGACCGTATCCCATGGTACCAAGACCTCCTGATGTAAGAAGAGTTCTCGGCTTGCTGTATTTATAATACTGGGCTGCCCACATCTGATGCTGACCGACCTCAGTAACCATTATAGCATTTCCTTTTGTCATTTCATAGATTTTTTCAATAACAAATGGTCCGCTAAGTCCCTCTTTGTGATATGTAAGAGGAAAAGTCTTTGCATATGCCAGCACATGCTCAACCCATGAATTGTGGTCAAGCTGCGTAAGCTTTTCGTTGATGCGTGTAAGTATTTCCTTCACATCGCCTATAACACTCGATGTAACACGGATATTTTTATTAATCTCTGCTGCGTCTACATCAAACTGCAATATCTTGGCCTGGTCTGCAAACTTTTTAGGATTGCCAAGCACTCTGTCCGAAAAACGTGTACCAATCGCAATCAAAAGGTCGCACTCTGAAACTCCAAGGTTTGAGGTCTTTGTGCCATGCATACCAAGCATGCCTGTGTAGTTATCACTTGTGCCATCATATGCACCCTTGCCCATAAGTGTATCGCAGACAGGTGCATTTACCTTGTCTACAAACTCCTTAAGCTCTTTGCTTGCTCCGGAGAGAACCACTCCGCCTCCAACAAATATATATGGCTTTTTGGATGCTTTTATGAGTTCAATTGCATTATCAATGTCACTGTCTGTAATTGTTTCTGTCTCACGCTCAGGAAGCTTGATTTCCTGCCTGGTGTACTCTACCAGATCTGCCGTAACATTCTTTGGAATATCCACAAGCACAGGACCCGGTCTGCCTTTTCTTGCTATATTGAAAGCTCTGCGTATTGTATCTGCAAGCTTCTCTACATCCTTTACAATAAAGCTGTATTTGGTTACAGGCGTTGTAATTCCGGCAATATCTATCTCCTGAAAGCTGTCCTTTCCAAGTAACGAGACTCCGACATTACATGTAATTGCGACGATTGGAATCGAATCCATGTATGCTGTCGAAATTCCTGTGACCAGATTTGTCGCGCCCGGTCCGCTTGTAGCCAGACAGACGCCAACCTTTCCAGTGCTTCTCGCATAACCATCGGCCGCATGGCTTGCTCCCTGCTCATGTGAGGTCAGCACATGCTTAATCTCCGGATGCTTGTAGAGCTCGTCATAGACATTAAGGATGGCTCCTCCCGGATAACCGAATACTGTGTCAACACCCTGTTCTTTTAAGCATTCTATAATAACCTGTGATCCTGTTAACTGCATCTTGTATTCCTCTTTTTCTTATACGAATCCTTTACGATAATAGGTAAAAGCCTTATTCGTACTGAATTTTCTATCAAAATATATACTACGCGTTCTGCTCGCCCGGAAGTGCAAGGATGGCTCCTCTGTTTCCTGATGTAACAAGCGCTGCGTATCTCTTCAAATAGCCTGTTGTAACCTTCGGCTCCCTTGGCTGCCACTTTGCCTTACGCTCAGCAAGCACCTCGTCTGACACATCGAGCTCAAGCTTCATGTTTGGAATATCAATCTTTATGATATCTCCCTCTTCAACCAGGGCAATCGGTCCGCCTACTGCAGCCTCAGGTGAAACATGACCTATTGAAGCTCCTCTTGAAGCTCCTGAGAAACGTCCGTCTGTGATGAGTGCTACAGAGCTTCCAAGTCCCATTCCGGCAATAGCGGATGTAGGGTTAAGCATCTCTCTCATTCCGGGGCCGCCCTTTGGTCCCTCGTATCTGATGACAACCACATCACCCTCTACGATCTTGCCGCCCTTTATTGCTGCAATTGCATCCTCCTCGCAGTCAAATACTCTTGCCGGACCCTCATGAACCATCATCTCATCGACAACTGCCGAGCGCTTTACTACAGAGCCGTCCGGAGCAAGGTTTCCTTTAAGAACTGCAAGTCCGCCGGTCTTTGAATATGGATTGTCTACCGGTCTGATGACCTCAGGGTCTCTATTTACTGCATTCTTTATATTCTCTCCAACTGTCTTTCCTGTAACAGTCATACAGTCTGTATTTAAAAGCCCGATATCAGCAAGCTCTTTCATGACAGCCCACACACCGCCGGCCTCGTTTAAGTCCTCCATATATGTAGGGCCTGCCGGAGCAAGGTGGCAGAGGTTTGGTGTCCTCTCACTGATTGGATTTGCAAAGCTGATATCAAAGTCAAAGCCTATCTCATGAGCGATAGCCGGAAGATGAAGCATAGAGTTTGTAGAACAGCCAAGTGCCATATCAACTGTGAGCGCGTTCATTATTGCATCCTTTGTGATGATATCTCTCGCCTTGATGCCCTTATTGTACATATCCATGACAGCCATTCCGGCATGCTTTGCAAGACGTATACGCTCTGAATATACAGCAGGGATTGTTCCGTTTCCGCGAAGTCCCATGCCGAGTGCCTCTGTAAGACAGTTCATGGAGTTGGCTGTGTACATTCCTGAGCATGAACCGCAGGTAGGACATACCTTGTTCTCATACTCGCATACATCATCCTCTGTCATAGTACCTGCAGCGTATGAGCCTACAGCCTCAAACATTGATGAAAGGCTTCTCTTTCTGCCCTTTACATGGCCGGCAAGCATTGGTCCGCCTGATACAAATACTGTAGGAAGATTAAGACGTGCAGCCGCCATCAGAAGTCCCGGCACGTTCTTGTCACAGTTTGGAACCATTACAAGTGCATCAAACTGATGAGCGATTGCCATACACTCTGTAGAATCAGCAATCAGATCTCTTGTGACAAGGGAATATTTCATGCCTACATGTCCCATTGCAATACCATCGCACACTGCGATTGCAGGAAATACTACAGGAACTCCGCCTGCCTCTGCAACTCCAAGCTTTACAGCCTCAACGATTTTGTCTATATTCATATGGCCCGGAACAATCTCATTGAATGAGCTTACGATTCCGACCATAGGCTTTTTCATTTCCTCCGATGTAAAACCAAGAGCATTAAATAAACTTCTTGCCGGTGCCTGCTGCATTCCGGCTCTTGCGTTATCACTTATCATATTTTATCTCCTTATTTATCTCCGACTATTTCTTTGAGTACTTCATCATTACTACTGTATACACAACAATCTGCAAATCTATAACCTATTAGCTGTCTATTATAAGTCATGCAGCTACACACGTTCTGCGATGAGATCCCCCATCTGCGCTGTGCCTACCTGTGTGATACCCTCTGTAGTCTCACCCGGCTGTGGCATGATGTCGATTGTCCTGTAACCCTCCTTAAGCACCTGCTTTACAGCATCCTCGATTGCCTGTGCTTCCTTGTCCAGATCAAATGAGTAGCGAAGCATCATGGCTGCTGAAAGGATTGTTGCGATAGGGTTTGCAATGCCCTTTCCTGCAATATCAGGAGCAGATCCGCCACTTGGCTCGTAAAGTCCGAACTTTGTATCGTTAAGGCTTGCTGATGAAAGCATACCGATTGAGCCTGTCACCATGCTTGCTTCATCTGATAAAATATCGCCAAACATATTCTCTGTGAGGATAACATCAAACTGCTTAGGATCCTTGACAAGCTGCATTGCACAGTTATCAACAAGCATATGCTCGTATGTAACCTCCGGATAATCCTTTGCGACCTCCTCGACGATCTTTCTCCATAATCTGGAAGAATCAAGCACATTTGCCTTGTCTACGGATGTGACCCTTTTCCTTCTCTTCATGGCTATATCAAAGCCTCGCTTTGCGATTCTTCTGATTTCATTCTCATTGTATGTCAGTGTATCTGTGGCCGTAACAACTCCGTCCACCTCTTTTGTCTCTCTGGCTCCGAAGTAAAGACCTCCTGTAAGCTCACGCATAATCATCATATCAAAGCCGTCTCCGATGATATCGCTACGGAGCGGACATGCTGCAGCAAGCTCCTTGTACAGGTATGCCGGTCTGAGGTTTGCAAACAGATTGAGCGACTTTCTAAGCTTTAAAAGTCCTGCCTCCGGACGAAGCTCAGGGGCCAGCTTGTACCATGGTGATGTGGCTGTGTTGCCACCGATTGAACCCATCAGCACCGCATCTGAATCAAGTGCAGTCGCAATAGCCTCATCTGTAAGAGGAACACCTGTTGCATCAATTGAGCAGCCACCCATCAGGATGTCTGTATAGTTGAAGCTGTGTCCATACTTATCTGCTATCTTATCCAATACCTTCTTTGCCTCAGCGACTATCTCCGGTCCGATTCCGTCTCCGGAAATTACACCAACTTTATATTCCATAATTTCTTACCTCTTTTATATAAAAATACATATTCTTATATTAAAGCATTAAAGTAGTTATTTCAATATGCCAGGATATTTTACTTTTTCATGCAATTTATAACCGCAGCTTATAATAACTGCATACTATAATAACAGTTTTTTATTATTATTGCAAGAGATGCGGATAATAAGAAAACCGCCACTTATGTGACGGCTTTACAAATATGCATTATTTAGCTGAATCCTCTGCTTTCTCAAGGTCAGCGATAGCTGCCTTCTGCATAGGGATACGGCAGTTCTTGTTGTTACCAAACTCAACGATTACAGTATCGTCCTCGATATCGATAACTGTACCGTAAAATCCACTTGTTGTAAGAACTGTGTCTCCTGTTGCAACTTCATTGAGCATAAGCTCCTTTTTCTTCTGTTCCTTCTTCTGTGGACGGATCATAAGAAAATACATAACTGCGAAAAGTACTACTAACCAGACAATCATTCCAACTGTTCCTGCTGCCTGACCGTTTGCTAAAATTGATGTCATCAATTGTTCCTCCTAAATATTCTATAATTGATGTGTTTTAAGCACTATTACCATAATACACGTTAAACGTGCTAACGGCAAGGCTTTTTTATCATTTTCGAGATTTTTTATATTTATCTGCTAGCTCTGCTCTCCCTGTGTCATTCCATAGAGCTTTTCAGCCTTGTATGAGGCAAAACGGCCTGCATCAAGTGAATCCCTTATCTCCTCCATCATGTTGTTGTAGAAATACAAATTATGGAGCACGCACAGTCTCATTCCGAGCATCTCCTTTGCCTTTAAAAGATGCCTGATATATGCACGCGAATATGTGCGGCAGGCAGGACAGTTACAGCCCTCCTCAATAGGGCGCATATCCTTCTGATACTTCTGGTTGAACAGATTAAGCTTGCCGTGATTCGTGTATACATGTCCGTGACGGCCGTTTCTGCTTGGGTATACACAGTCAAAGAAGTCGATACCTCTCTCTACGCCCTCAAGTATATTGGCAGGAGTTCCTACTCCCATCAGGTATGTAGGCTTATTCACAGGCAGATGAGGCACTGTCTCATCAAGAATATGGTACATTTCCTCATGGCTCTCTCCTACCGCCAGTCCTCCGACAGCATAGCCGTCCAGCTCAAGCTCAGAAATGCGCTTTGCATGGTCAATTCTTATATCATCATAAATAGCTCCCTGATTGATACCGAATAAAAGCTGCTCCTTATTGATAGTATCCGGTAAGCTGTTTAAGCGTGCCATCTCCTTTTTGCACCTCTCAAGCCAGCGCGCGGTCCTGTTTACAGAGTTTGTCACATACTGTCTGTCTGCAACGCTAGATGGGCACTCGTCAAATGCCATAGCAATCGTGGAGCCGAGGTTTGACTGTATCTGCATGCTCTCCTCAGGTCCCATAAAAATCTTGGCACCGTCAATATGCGAGTTGAAGTACACGCCCTCCTCCTTTATTTTGCGAAGACCTGCCAGTGAAAACACCTGGAATCCGCCGGAATCTGTAAGGATTGGTCTGTCCCACACCATGAATTTGTGCAGTCCGCCAAGCTCTTTAATGATTTTGTCTCCGGTTCTTACATGCAGGTGATATGTATTTGACAGCTCAACCTGACACTTTATCTCCTTTAAATCGTCCGTAGAGACAGCGCCCTTTATCGCACCTACTGTTCCTACATTCATAAATACAGGTGTCTGTATATCTCCATGCACAGTATGGAATGTACCTCTCTTGGCACGTCCCTCTTGTTTTAGTAACTCATATTTAGCCATATTTTCGTTTAATTCTCCTGTTTCTTTTACTTATCGCCATTGCCTACGATTTTTCTGATTAATATTCCGTTGGTCAGCAGTGTGGTATCTATGCAATGCCTCTCAAAAAGCACCTCGCCGTCCTTCGGCACCTCAATATCCTCATCAGAGCAGTTGACTATAACCTCCACATATGTATCCACCCAGCCCATCTTTCTGAACTGGATTACCCTTGGATTGTCAGCAAAATCGTCAGGAAAATGGAAGTTTCTGCCCTTTAAAAGCGGCTCACTCGCCCTTAAATGAATGAGCTTTGATACCATCTCAATGCGTTCCTTAAATCTGCCTGCCTCAATATCATCCCACGGCATACATCGTCTGCAGTCAGGGTCATAGCTGCCCGGCATGGCAATCTCAGTGCCGTAATATATACATGGGCTGCCCGGCATAGCAAAAAGCACTGCAAGCTGTGCAAAGTACTGGTCGAGATTCTTTGTATCAGAGCGAAGGCGCTTTGTATCATGTGAATCAAGCAGATTGAAAAGCACATCATTGGTCTGCTGCATGTAGTTGGTATAACATCTGTTTATAGTATACTCAAAATCCTGATTCGTCTGGCTCTTATCTATCCAGAAATCCTTGATGCTCTCTCCAAGCGGGTAGTTCATAACCGCATCGAACTCATCTCCACGCAGCCACGGAAGAGCATTATGCCATATTTCTCCCAAAATGTAAATATCCGGATTGATTTCCTTAAGCCTTGCACGAAGCTCCTTGCAGAAGCGGTGCGACACCTCATTTGCCACATCAAGGCGCAGTCCGTCTATATGATAATTTTCTACCCAGTTGGCGCAGATATCGATAAAGTATTTTCGCACCGCCGGATTATTTGTATTGAGCTTTGGCATATTGTCAAAAAATCCAAACGTATAAAACTGTCCCTTTTTAGCCGCTCCATGCTTAAAGTCAAGAGGCCATTCATTGATCATGAACCAGTCATAATACTCTGAATCCGCTCCCTTTGCTAAAACATCCTGCCACGGTGCAAAATAATAGCCACAGTGGTTGAACACTCCGTCAAGCATTATTCTCATATCCCGCTTATGAGCTTCTAGCACAAGCCTCTTAAAGGTCTCTTCATCTCCAAAGCGCGGGTCAATCTTTGCATAATCCGTTGTATCATACTTATGATTGCTTGGCGACTCGTTTATCGGTGTCAGGTAGATCCCGTTTATTCCAAGCTCCTTTAAATAATCAAGCTTTTGAATGATTCCTGCGAGGTCTCCGCCGAAGCACTCCTCATTCTTGACCTTGCCTCTATTTCTCCACGGAACAACATAATCAGGATCTATCGAGTGGTCTCCATTGCAGAATCTATCCGGAAATATCTGATACCATATAGTGTCATTTACCCACTTCGGTGTGACCGGAATATCACACGGATTCATCCATGGAAATACAAAACACTGGCGGCTTCTGCCCTCAAGTGCCATCTGCTCTGCACTCACGAAGCCATCCTCAAAGTAAAACCATCTCTCATCTTCTGTTATGAGCTCAAAATAATATTTAAGTCTCTTGAATTGCGGCTTTACCGTGGTGGTCCACCATATCTGGTGCTTTAATTTCTTTTTAAATATAATCGGCTGCTTATCGCCATTCCAGGTCTCCCCACCGCCTAAGATACCGGCTGCGAATGGGTCACCGAGTATGATATTTACTTTCTTCACATCATAACCCGTCTTTATATTTATGATTAATTCATCCTCATTTAAAGGATAGCAGTAGTTGTCGTATGCCTGGTGAAATACCCCATTAAATTCCATGTTTTCTCCCTCTTTTGCTGTCTTATTGTAGTCGTTGTTGCATTGCTTCATTGTGGCTCTGAGGACGACATGTAAGTCGCGGCCACCGTGAGCGTCCACGCGCTGCCCTGTTCGCTACGCTGCGCTTTTAAGATTCTGTACGAATTATGCTTATAGACTTTCTTTTGCTGACGAAACCGTCGCTACTCGCCCTCCATGGCTCGATAGCTCCTTGCCCCGGCGTCCCTGCCGGTGCATTTCTGTGTATCGAAGCATAATTCTACAGACTCTAAACAGCTTCGCTATTCGCTCCCAGGGTAGCACGTGTACGCTCGCGGTGGCCGCGGCTTACGTGCCTTACGTTGTGGCAAAATTGCTACAAATGATACTGCTTAATTATACTTGCTTAAATTATGCTTCGCCTAATTTGCGCTTTGCATATACAGGCATGCAAGCATGCATCGATGATACCTTTTGACCCTTTAATCACATAATTATATACAAACATAGTTCGAAAGTTATCTAAATAAAATAATATCATAGTTTTCTTGACTATTCAACTTGCTATTAATTATAATGTATTTATTATCGTAACTATTCGAGTCACATTGAAAACCCAAAATGCTGTTTACATGCAAGCATGATGTATCATTTTTTGTTCTCAGAGGTTTAAATAGTTACCCATTATTATAATAAGGAGACCATCATGGCAGGTTCATCATACGGAAATATTTTTAAGGTAACAACATGGGGAGAATCACACGGAAAGGGCTTAGGTGTCGTTGTGGACGGCGTTCCTGCGGGGCTTGAGCTGTGTGAGGAGGATATTCAGATATTCTTAAACAGAAGAAAGCCGGGACAGTCTAAGTTCACTACTCCACGCAAGGAGGATGATGCGGTTGAAATTCTCTCCGGTGTGTTTGAGGGAAAGACTACAGGTACACCTGTTTCTATGATTGTGTGGAATAAAAATCAGAAATCAAAGGATTACAGTGAGATTGCTTCGTACTATCGTCCGGGGCATGCTGACTTTTGCTTTGATGAGAAATACGGCTTCAGAGACTACAGAGGCGGAGGTCGTTCTTCGGGACGCGAGACAATAGGCCGTGTTGCAGCAGGTGCTATCGCTGTAAAGCTGCTCTCCCGCCTTGGTGTAAAATTTCTTACATATACCAGGTCAATAGGTCCTGTTACAATTAATGAAGCTAATTTTGATGCCCATGAGATTTACAACAATTCACTTTATATGCCTGATGCCGATGCAGCGCTAAAAGCTTCTGAATATCTAGAGGAATGCCTTAAATCACTCAATTCCTCAGGCGGTGTGTGTGAATGTGTCATCACAGGTCTTCCTGTCGGGCTCGGTGATCCCGTATTCGAGAAAATTGATGCTAATCTGGCAAAAGCTATTATGTCTATCGGAGCTGTAAAGGGCTTCGAAATTGGCGATGGCTTTGATGCAGCAAAGGCAACCGGACTTACAAACAATGATGCCTTTATTATGAGGGATGGCGCTGTTTCAAAAGAGACAAATCACTCCGGTGGTACTCTCGGCGGCATGACAGACGGCTCACCGCTTATTTTCAGAGCCGCCATAAAGCCTACTCCTTCAATCGCAGCTGCACAGCACACTGTAAATAAATCCGGTGAAGATATAGAGATTTCCATCAAGGGACGTCATGACCCGATTATCGTGCCACGTGCTGTTGTTGTTGTTGAAGCTATGGCTGCAATTACTATTGCGGATGCACTGCTTATGAATATGGGGGCACGCATGGACCGCATCACAGATTTTTATAAAAAATTATAACTTTGTCCTATAGTAAAAAGCATCTATCCGGTTTTTTCCGGACAGATGCTTTTTATCTATTTCATTGGAACAATCTGTAATGTTTTTCCTAGTGAATTCAAAATATATTTTAGAATATATTTCCAAGAAGCAGCGGATTAAACAACATATACTGCGCATTAGTCACCCCAAAAGCCACAAGCGCCAGTGGCAGCACAATAAAAAGGACGCATGATATAATCACAGACATGCCGCTTCTTAAGTATTTAAACATTGCAAAAACAAACAGGCTGACCAGTAATCCCCCTATAACGCGCATCAGCATTATGATAAGTATATACTGCCCTACCGATATATTCTGCGAAACACGCCACAGATGCTCCATACTTGCCGCCGGAGCATTAAGCCCCTGCGTGCCATATGCCGAAAGCACATTGCACAGCCGCACAATGTATACAAGTGCAAATGCTGTGACAGTGCCCAAAAAGCCAAGTATGCATTTGATTCCCATATGCTGTTTCCTTCCACGGTGGGTAGTCCTTAAAAGACGGATTTCATGGTTTGCATAATCCGCTCCACATATACCGCAGGCTATTGCTATTAGGAGAATAACATACACAAACGCCTGTGCTGTATCACGGTTTTTGAAGTCTGTTCTGTCGGTAAGGATATCATAGCCCTTTTCAAAAAACAGCCAGCCCTCTTTTAACGTCTTAAGATAATCCACATGTGCTGTAAGCTTGTTGAATGCCTCCTGTCTGCTCAGTTCATCCTTGTACTTTATATTGATATAGCTTTCACTCTTCCCCTGCTCCATATCGTAAGCAATGTTATCTGACAGTCTGTCGTATTTTGCTCTTTCTTCATCCAGAAGCTCATTGGTTTTGGCAGTTAAAGGTCCATAATATTTGTCCATATATTCCTTGTAATACACCTCATCAACCGAGTCATAGGAAAGCTTCTCTGCCGGATTCCACCATACCACAAAAAGAGCTGCCGCAATCAATATAAGTAACACTTTTCCCGGAATAAGCGCCTTATAGCATTCGTGCAAAAATAAAGATGTATGACAGCCTGTATTTTTACCGCAGGCAAAGCCGGGCAATATAAGCTGCTTTTTTTCATGCACCGAGTTGAGATAATTTGTAACCGCAAAAATACATACAGCTATACACACAAGCCAGAATAAGCCATACAATACCCCGGTATTAAGCGGATATCCAAACATATTGATATTGACATAATCAGAAAAAAGTCTGCCTGTCCTGACTCCATACATGATATTTATGTACTTAAGGAAGGCTAGGAAGCTGGTTCCTGATATCGTTGTGTAGCAGATAGCCTCAATAACCACGGTCACTGCCGAAGCAACGAACACAAATATAATATTGTCAAGCGCTGCGCATATCAGCATAAAAAACAAGCCAAGCAATATAAAGCTTATTATTTTCACAGGAAAATAGCATGCCAGAAATTGTCCTATACTAAGCTTAAACGGACTGCCATAGTACAGATAAACACTTTGAAGCGGACTTTTCAGATTTATCGGATTGTAAAAGCACATGCTTATGACTGCATTGATGCCATACAACAGCAAGGTGATAAGCACGACCGCCATAATCATCACAAATGACTTTGACGCCATAAGCTGCCTTCTGCCCCTTGCAGTTGTTCTAAGCAATGCAAGCTGGTTCTCGCTTTTTTCATAAAAAACAAGGTTGAGCGCAATGATAAAAAGCATAATCACTGCCACATAATCCGTGAGCTCATTGTCTGTAATATTCAAAAGTCCCGATGCATCCATAACCTCAGGCACTGTGCCTTCAAGCTTACTGTAGACTCTGCTCGTTTTAGCAGCATTTTTCTCTGCAAAGCCTCCATTGCCGGAAAACTTATTCATAATCGAAATCTCGTCTGCCTTTTCATTGACAGAGTCGAGATACTCATCATAAGACAGACATGCCAAGGCTTCCTTGTATACCCTGCTGCACAGACTAATCCTGCCGTAAGCTTCTGCCGTCATCTGCCTCTGTTCAATTTCCGGTAAAACCTCCTCACGGCTGTAATTGCTTATTTCGCCATACAGCGCGCTGTAGTCCTTACCTGTATACCCATCATCATTTACGGTATTCATGGTATACAGTCCAAGAACAGGATTCAGAACAAGCAAAAACAAAAGAATAAGCACTGTTCTTTTAGTCAATAGTTTACATATTTCGTTTTTTACTATATCCATTTTCAGTCCCCATTAAGATACAAATACAAGTCCTCAAGATTTGGCCGCACAGCCTCCTTCTGCCATCTGCCATCATACGAATCGGCAATAATGCGGGCTATGACACTGTCTGCATCCCTTGAAATATTGCTCACCTTATATCCGGTGTTCACCTCATCTATCTCATTATCCGATAAAAAGATATTCCATACCTTTCCATCCAGCTCCTGAAGCAACTTTGACGGAGAACCACTCCTTATTATTTTACCATTGCTTAACATAACTATCTCTTTGGCGATAAACTCTACATCCGTAACCACATGAGTCGCAATAATAACAATCTTGTCTCTTGCGACCTCTGATATCAGATTGCGGATTCTGATTCTCTCCTTCGGGTCAAGCCCTGCCGTTGGCTCATCCAGTATAAGTATGCCGGGATTGCCTATGAGTGCCTGTGCTATCAATGCTCTCTGCTTCATTCCACCCGAAAAAGCTCCAAGCTTTTTTCCAAGGACATCATCAAGCTTTACCATGCGCACATAGTGATCTATATCTTCCCCGGCTTCACTCTTTTTTAACCCTTTCAGGGATGCCATAAAGTAAAGAAAGCGCCTAAGACTAAGCTCCGGATATATATTCTGCTGCTGCGGCATATATCCGAGAAGCTTCCTGTATTCACTTCCAAGCTCGTCTATGCCCCTTCCGTCAAGCAGCACACGGCCTTTTGATGGAGTCAGATTGTCAGAAATGAGATTCATCATAGTTGATTTACCGGCTCCATTAGGTCCCAAAAGCCCATATATGCCGGGTGTAAATGAAAAAGACACATCATCCAGCGCAGTTTTATCCTTATAAACTTTTGTAAGCCCCTCCAATTCAAGTGTCATTGCTTATATTCCTCCCACTGACTTCTCACGCTTTCAAGATAGCTGTCCATTCCATCTGCTGTAAGCTTTTGTACGGCACCGTCTAAAGTATCATCTACAGTGGCACCATGCAGTCCTGTCATGAAATCATCTAAATCTGTTGAAATACTGCCCATATTCTTAGTATCCGGTTCGAAGCCGATAAACGGAGACAATGTGGCATTGTCATAAAAGTCAAAAAACTCCTTCTTACGATTGTCCACATATTTCTCGTTCTTTGTCGGATAAACATTCACGAAAAGATTAAGACTAAGCTTCGTCAGATAGTCATCATCCAGACTGCCTCCATCACAAGCTTCTGCAATGCCATCTTTTAGCTTATAATCCTTATCTTTTTCACCGTACAAAAGGATATTGCCATACTTTTCATCTCCATATAACAGACTAAGGAAATCCATCGCAGCAGAAGCATCCTTTGCTTTCTTTGCTACACCGATGGAGCCGTTTATCCTTGATGAAAGGTAAGTCTTTACTTCCTTTACCGTGATATTGTCCTTTTTGAAATTTTCATCCACGCTACCGACACATAAAGCAGCCGCAAAATTGCCTGCCTTGATATTTTTTAATATCTGAGCATCATTCAGCCCCGGATTGTTGAGATATGTTATCTCATTTGTCAAATCATCAGACATATAGCCGTCTTTCTTCATCCGGTCAAGCACCCTCAGATACCCGGTAAATTTCTGTGACTCTAAAGGATTTCCAACAGACATAGTATCATAGTCGAAGCAGAGCCCGTTTCTTATCTCACAGCCAAGCATATCATCAAATTTATATCCGTTTATGAGATACTCGAACCTTGGAGTATCACTTTTATCCCATTTAACACCCTGAAGTATCTGATATATTCCGTCTATGCTGCCATCCCATGCACTTATCGCATCGTCAGAAACGTAATCCCTGTTGAAGGCTGCATAAACTCCCTCATCACTTGCAAGTGCTGACGGAATCGAATAAATATGCTTATCGCATTTAACCATCTCCCAAAGATTCTTTGGAAAAGCCTCATAAAGTGTTTTTCCTTTATCGCCTGATAAGATATCATCAAGATTCAGGACCAGATCCGAGCGTACCAGATCATACACCGGATTATTTCCGGCAGCATCACCGAAACCCAGGAATGCTATATCTGTTTTACCGTTTTCCAAGGCTCCCTCAACAGCCTGTCCGTAATTGTCATAGGACAAGGTTTTGATTTCGAGCTCATAATCATGTCCGTCCGCAGCAAGTGCATCGTTGAACTTCTTTAGATTATTCTTATCAATCTTACAAATATCAGGTACAGCAAACGTTATAACCTGCGCATCTGAATTTCTTTTGTTCTCTGATTCTTCTTTATCAGCTTTATCCGACTTTTTTGTTTTATCAGCCGACTCTGTCCGGCCTTCGCTGACAGCTCCGGCATTATCCGTTTTTCTGTTAAGGCAGACTGCCGCCACTGCTATAACAACAATGACTGCTACTGCAACCGCTATCAAAATACCCTTTTTCTTACTATTCTTCATCATCAAAACACCTCAATTCCTTTGGTTCAAATACTCCCTTGTTCAATTCATCAAGACTTATTACCCCAAGGCACAACTTTCCGTTATCATTTGTATATGTGACATATACCGACTGACCGCATATGCTTGCAATGCTAAATGCCTTTTCAGTAGACAGCTTCATCAGTTCTTCACTCTTATCATCCTTCAAGCGATAATATGTCACTTCATCACTTTTTTCTTCAGAAAGGGCATAATATAAAAAGTCTCCGCTCTTTTTTAATGGTCCATATTGTGTTTTTCCATCCGCATCTATCGGAAGCTGTCTTGTCTGTCTGCTTTCGGTGTCAAACACAAAATATCCATCCTTTGACGAATAATAACCATCGCCATCTAACAGCCTAAGATCGTTAATATGGTCTATTTCCGTCAGACATGTTGTCTTTTCATCTGCTATATCATATTGATATATTCCATTAAGCATATTATCATAAGCAAAAGACTCCGCATCATCTGACGCTCCCTCCTCTATCATCAGCTCTGTAACATCATCTCCAAACCGCACAGTCGAATAGTACACTACTTCGTCTTCATAATATATGTCCGTAATATTTGCCTGTTCGCTTGTTATCTTATCACTCATATACACCTTGTAATTATCGAGATCTATAACAAAAATACCGGCTTCAGGCTTATCATCATTTACAATCTGTCCTTCATCATTAAGCTCTATTCTGTTACTGTAAGCTCCTATAACATAATTATCCCTGTACAAAACAGCCGTAACATTCTGAACATTCTCTAATTTGGCTGCTTTTTTACGATTCTCACCGTTTGAGTCCATAACATACAGATATTGAACTGTCATATCTTCATCCGACATATTTCCTACATAATAAAGATGGTCATTGTAAAGCACCGTTCCGGCTCCTTCTAAACCATAAAAAGCTGCAGGACATGAGGGCTTCTCATTGGAGCCTGAGAATCCTTCATGTGTGCAGTTGGGCTTATCGCAATAGACCATGTCCTTGCCTGATGCCGTATCGATAAGATGTAATATTCCGGAATCATCAAGATACAGTACATTGTCCTGTGAATAATTACATCGTACATCTCCAGAGCCATATGTGTACATTGTATTGGATGTACTGCGGTTTCTATTCTTTATTATAAAAACCGCAGTCACAATACAGATGATAAGTATGAAGATGATTGATGCGATTAATATGCGTTTTTTCTTCATAGTGCCCCTCCCTTTTTGATAATATTATACATAAAACAAATTACTCCGAATACAAAAGGCGAAATTAGTACTTTTCAAGGTGAATTTACTAAATTTTCATCAATATTTTCACGGTGAACCGTTCATCTGAACACTCAAAATCCAGTGTGCTTATATATTTATCAAGCACTTTCCTTACATTCTTTAATCCATAACCATGTTCTCTTACAGATTGTTTTGTCGTAACCGGCAATCCCCCTTTAAATATCACTTTTTGTAAACACCTGTTACTAATCTCAACAACAAGTGAATCCATTAAATAATTAATTTCCAAATCTATGCTTGGATTTTTTACATCTTTTTGTGCCTCTATCGCATTCTCCAAAAGGTTTCCAAAAATAATATTCATATCATATGCCGATAAGTTTAAATTACACGGAACCACAACTTTAACATTCACCTGAATTTTCTTATCTACCGCACGCTGAAGCATATAATTTAAAACTGTATCAAGCGCCGTATTTCCCGAATCAACCAGTCGCCTTGATTCTACAAGATTATTCTCCATAGCTGACACATAATTTTTTATCTGTTCTATTTCACCTGTAGAAGCAAGCACCGAAATCTCTGCAAAATGACGTTTCATATCATGGCGAAACGATCTTAATGCCTCCATATTTTCACTTTGAAGCATAATCTCTCTTTCATAAGAACTAACTTGATCCCTAAGTGCTTGATTTTCCAAAGCTTTCTGAGAAGACTTAACAAGATCATCCATCAAATATGAAATAATAATATTTATAAGCAGAAATGCTCCGCACACTAACGAAAGAGAAAATGATGACACGGTTTTATCCATAAATATTACTATCGATGATATAATACATACTAATAAAGACGCAATAATAAACAACCAATAACGATTATTTAGTTCTATGCCTAAATTATTTCCAAAAAATTTTTCTGTAATCAACTGTGCAGCATGCAATAATAAAAGAGCAAATATACTTACAAAAGCTGAATATCCATCATACCCAAATGGTTTTATCAAAAATGCACTTACTACTAAATCTATAAGACAGCTTACTGCCAAAATATAAAAAACAAACATGCATTTTCTTTTTATGGTCCCATTGTATGATAAAGCAATTGCTGACAGCCCTAAGAAAATACTAAGGAAATTAAATATCGGTTTATAAAAAAACAAGTTTACAAATATCGCTATAAAAACACTAAATAAATATGCAAATATCTTTCGCACTCTGTTTCCATCATTATCAAAAAAAGTATGAGTAAATCTTTCTGCAATAACAGTCTGAGCTACCTTTGTAAACAAAATAACCATAATTCTTTCAAAAGTCATATTGCTTCCTTACTCCTTCCGTAGTTAAAAACTGCCTGCTTAAAGGCAGCCCTTTTAGACTGTGCTATACTTATTTCCATACCATTTTTCAGTAAAACAGCATCACTTTTCCATGATTTAATACATTTTATATTGACTATATATGACTTGCTTATGCAGACAAACTGAAACGGAAGATTTGATACAATATCACTAAGTTTTCCATAATAAGATACACTTTCACCATCGGTTTTGCATATAGTAATAGTTTTATTTCTGCTTGAAAACAACATAATTTCACCATATGGAATAGAATATCCTGTCTTATTATATGTATATCTGAATTCTTTTTTCTGAACATCTTCAAGTTGTAATATTTTAGTCATGGTATCATACAAAACATTATTATCTATCGGTTTTATAAGGAAATCATATGGATGAATTTGAAAAAGTTCCATAGCATAGCTTGTTTTATGAGATATAAACACAATATTCATCCTGTCATTATGAAGCGTTTCTCTTATATATTTTCCTGCACAAACCCCATTATCACCCGGTAACTCAATATCAAGAAAAAGTATCTGCGGATTGAATTCTTTTATGTCTCTGCATAATGACATAGAATCATACCATACTTCAACCTCGCATTTTTCAGCTCTATTATTAAAATATTCAATAATTATTTTTTCGAGTACAGCGCACTGATTAATCTCGTCATCACATATTGCCACTTTATAAATCATTTGTTATTTTTCCTTCTGTTATCTTACTCCAAAATTACTTTTTATAATTTTATCTAACATAATAGATAAAATCAACAATCCCTGCACAAAACGAACATTTTTTGCAGAAAATGGACATAAACTATGGTCACATATTATAATGGGATAATAATAGAAAAACTAAATTCATTGTTCTCATTTTTAATAACATATTCGCCATTGTATTTTTCTACAATTTGAATAATATTTTTTATACCAATGCCATGCATTTCCGGTTCATCTTTTTTACTTGTTTTTATTTCATTACCACTGTAAACAATTAGATGACTGCATGTATTTTTCACCGAAAGAACTATAAGATTTTCCTCTATCACAAACTTTAGTTTTATAGTTTTCTTTTCCTCACATTTTTCACATGCTTCAATGGCATTATTTAGCAGATTTGCTAAAATTACTACCAGATCCTCATCCTCTATTACAATTTTTGATAAATCATTTACCTTAAACACAAAAACAATATTCTTACTGATAGCCTCCTGATACTTTGTATTAAGAATCGCATTTATTATCACATGATTTGTATTGATTACATTTTTTTCTCCAATAAAAGTATTGCTGATATTTCTTACATATTTGCTTGCCTTATCATATTCATGATCTTCCAATAAGGATTCTATACACAATATATGATTTTTAAATTCATGTGACTTTTTCTTCTGAATTTCATAATTTTCCGAAATAGAATGGTACATATCAATTTGGTTTTTAAACTGTAGTCCCAATATTTCCTTTTCATGCAATTTAGCTTCACTGGTTACAATATCGTTAATCAGGAAATATACAAATATATTCATCACAGCCAATCCCAAAGAGATAGAATATAAAACGTTCGCCTGCACTTCATTTTTTGTATATTGAAACGTCATAATCATTGCTATAATTGTAATTATTGTAAATACAGGAAAAAACAAAAATCTTCCCCATATTTTGTCAGGTAAAGTCTCTGTTGATTTTTTTCCAAAGTGTTTTTTTAGCAGTAAGATACATAAAAATACTGTAATCTTGCTAAAAATAACAACCAAGCTTCCCTCTAACGCATACCCTTTTTGTACCTCACCCGCTTTTGAAATAATTGTATTATTACTAATATAAGCTATATAATCAACTATGATTGATAATCCTTGATATAATAATGCAAAAATGACTGATTTTTTTATACTAATTTCAAAATAAAAACTCATAATTATAACTGCAGCCAGTACAACCAACGTCATTTTCAATATAAGCATATCAGACAAAAATAATCCGCATAAATAATAGCAGCAAATCAATGATAGCATCAGCAAAACTTTTTGACTTTTTCTTAATCTCGAATTTTCTTTGCAAAAAACATGGTAAAATAAATTACAACATATCGCTTCAAATATAATAATTACTAAACTGAAAAAGTATGTAAACATATATCACAATTCTCCCTTATATGAAATGAATGCATCCTTCACATTCTTATATCTTGCCTTAGGTATGAGCAATTCCTGATTATTACATAACAGTACTTTATAGCATTTAACACTCCTAATATATTTCAAATTAGTCAAATAGCTTTGATGGATTCTAATAAAATGGAAATCTTTTAGTTCATTTTCCAGCTCATTTAATGTGCCATATAAATTATAGATTTTGATTTTATCCTCCATGATATAGAATTGCAGTTTATGTAATTTGCTTTCAATATATAGTATATTATCTATATTAATCTCCTTTTCTCCTTCATTGAACTTGAATTTTTTCTTTTTTACTACCAAATTCATCTTATGAAGAATGGCATCCATGCATTCGCTTATGGAAGCCTCCAAATTAGTATTATTTTTCAACAGATATCTTATGGCATCGACCTTGTAGCCCTCCAACGAATAATTTATATAAGCTGTCACAAATACAATATATATTTCAGAACTATATTCCCTGATTTTTTGTGCCGTAACAATTCCATCAATATCATCCATATTAATATCCAAAAAAATGATGTTGTATTGCTTAATTTCAATTCCTAAATCAATTATTTCCTTACCTGATGAAAATGTATCTATTTCAAAAGAAATCTCTTTTTCATTTAAATAGGCTGCAACATATTTATTTATATTATCTCTAAATACTTTTTCATCATCACATATAGCTATTTTTAACATTTTTTCTCCATTACTATCTGTTGTATTTCAGTTATTATTTCAACAAATTTTCAAATAATCCGTATTTTTTTACGAAAAAATCCGCAATACCATAATTTAGTATAGCGGATTCATCTCTAAAAAACAATTATTTTAATCTAAAGCGATAGCCTCATTCTCCTGACGTCTTAAAATATCAAACTCATCAGGTGTCTCTGACAGCTTTACATAGAATACCTGCTGTGGATGCGGGCAGGATTCCATCTCATTGCCATCCTCATCAACGAGTGCAAGCACTGTTGCAAGCACATTGTCTCCGTTTGGCTTCATGATTTCAATCTGCTCGCCAACTGAGAACTTGTTTCTCTGCTCCATACGATAGAGGCCTTTTTCATTCGGCGCACCAACTATTCCGAGATAGGTGTAACCCTTCTCGTAAGTATTGTTATCGTATATCTGAGTCTCCTCCGAAGGCTTTCCGTAGAAAAAGCCAGTGGTAAACTGCCTGTAGGTACAGCTTTTTATCTGCTCTAAGTACCATGGCATATTTGCCTCGTATTTCTCAGGTGACTCAAGATAATCATCTATCGCCTTGCGGTAGGTTCTTGCTACTGTTGCCACATAGAGAGCGGTCTTCATACGTCCCTCTATCTTGTAGCTGTCTATTCCTGCATCAATCAGATCCGGGATATGCTCTATCATGCACAGATCCTTTGAGTTGAAGATATATGTGCCACGCTCATTCTCGTATACCGGCAGATACTCACCCGGGCGCTTTTCCTCCACAACAGAGTATTTCCAGCGGCACGGATGTGTACATGCGCCCTTATTGGCATCACGTCCTGTAAAATAGTTGGAAAGCAGGCATCGGCCGGAATATGAGATACACATTGCTCCGTGCACGAAGGTCTCTATCTCCATCCTGTCATCTATGTGCCCTCTTATCTCCTTTATCTCCTTAAGCGAAAGCTCTCTGGCTGTCACCACGCGGCTGGCTCCGAGATTCCACCAGAACTGATATGTGCCGTAGTTCGTGTTGTTGGCCTGTGTGCTGACATGTCTTTCTATCTCAGGGCAGACCTCCTTTGCAATCATGAAAACTGCCGGATCTGCAATGATCAGTGCATCAGGTCTGTCCGGCTTCATATTGTGAAGCTCTGTAAAGTATTCACGCACTCCGTCAAGGTCATAGTTGTGAGCTAAAATATTGGCTGTAACATACACTCTCACACCGTGAGCATGCGCAAAGGCCACGCCCTCTGCCATCTCCTCCATGGAGAAATTCTTAGCCTTGGCTCTTAGTCCAAATGCCTCTCCACCGATGTAAACTGCATCAGCTCCATATATAACTGCTATCTTAAGTACCTCCAGGCTGCTCGCCGGACAAAGTAATTCTATTTTTCTCATTTTTTCTCCCATACAGTTTTGTATTCATCAAATCTTTGTTGACACCGTAATTCCATCACCTATAGGCATCACTGCCGTCACCAGCTCATCGGAGTGTGTAAGCTCGTAGAGATACTCCCTCATACGCTTGTAGATGGTACGGTTTCTGCGCTCAACGATATAGTGCGATTCTATGATATCGCCATCCTGCAGCACATTGTCGGACACCAGCACCCCGCCTGTCTTTAAAAGGCGAAGCACCTGCGGCATAAAGTTGATATACTGTCCCTTTGCCGCGTCCATAAATATCATGTCAAATTGTCCTTCAAGCTGTGGAAGTATCTCCGTTGCATCGCCCTCTAAGAGTGTAATCTGCTCCTGCTTCCCGGCTCTTTCAAAGTTGGCCTTTGCGATAGGTATTCTTTTTTCGTAATTTTCAATCGTCACTATCTGACAACCCTTCGGTGCATACTCTGCCATCAAAACGGCAGAAAAACCAACCGCTGTTCCCACCTCGAGAATACGCATTGGTTTTTGCATTGCAAGAAGCAGCTTTAAAAAGCTCTGCATCTCTTTTCTGATAATCGGAACGAAGTCTCTTAAGGCTTCCTTCTCTATCTCATCTAATACAGGCGTGTTGCCTCTGTCCAAGGAATTGATATATGTGACAAGTCTCTCATCAACTATCATTCTTGTATTTCCTAATCTGATTATTGACACAAATGCGCTTAACGGATAATTACTGTGTATCCGAAGGCTCCGTAGTCTGTGTCTGTTCTTCATCGCTCTTGTCGGAGGACATGATTACCATCATATCCTTTGCCGTCATTGAAGTGTTGAGTGTGTATATCCCTGGCTTTATATGTCCTGAGTAAGCAGACAGCTTAAGCTGGAGATAAAATAAATTGTGATCCCTTACAAGGCCCTTGTCCTCTAAAAGCTGTCCAAGCTCCTCTGCGGAGATGCCCTTTTCCACCTGAACGAGTACATCCTGACCATCGCCGTTTGTCATGGCAGGCTCAGTAAAAACTCTGTAGCCAAAATCATAGCAGATGCTGCAGATTTTTATGCCCGCAAACAGCACTAAAAGAGCAATCATTATTGAAAAAGCAACCCTTATAAAACCAAATAAAGCCTTGTTAAAATCCATAAGCTGATCCTACACTTCCATAATTATAGGTATAATCATCGGTCTTCTCTTTGTTTCCTTCCAAACAAAGTCTCCCAATGCATCCTTTACCTCTGTCTTTATCTTGCCCCAGTCTGTCACATTGTTGTCTGTCAGACGCTCCATTGTGTCATCCAGCACGCATTTTGCCTCATCCATCAGGCTCTCAGAATTGCGCACATATACAAATCCTCTCGATACAATATCAGGACCTGCAAGCAGCTGACCTGAGCCGGCCTCAAGTGTCATCACAACGATGATGATTCCATCCTCAGCCAGACGCTGTCTGTCGCGGAGCACAATATTTCCTACATCTCCCACACCAAGTCCATCGACCATGACATTGCCCACATGCACTCTGCCTGTCACCTTGGCACCGTCCTCATTGATTTCAAGCACATCTCCTGATGAAAGGATCTTGATGTGGTCTGTATCATATCCGAGCTGTTCGGCTATTTTGGCCTGTGCCACAAGATGCTTGTACTCTCCATGAACAGGGATTGCGTACTTTGGATTGACAAGAGAATAAATAAGCTTTATATCCTCCTGGCACGCATGACCGGAAACATGGACATCCTGGAATATAACGTCTGCCCCCTTCATCATGAGCTCATTGATGATACCTGTAACCGACTTCTCATTTCCCGGTATAGGGTTTGAGCTGAATACGATGGTATCGTTTGGCTTTATGGATACCTTTCTGTGGGTGCCGTTTGCCATACGTGAAAGAGCTGCCATTGACTCTCCCTGGCTTCCTGTCGTGATGATGACAGTCTGCTCATCAGGATAGCTTCTAAGCTGTTCTACATCTATAAGAATATTGTCAGGCAGCGACAGATAACCAAGCTCTGAGGCTATCGAAATGATATTTACCATGCTTCGTCCCTCGATGGCTACCTTTCTGCCATACTTCTCCGCACAGTTAATAATCTGCTGCACACGGTCTACATTTGATGCAAATGTAGCTATGATAATTCTGTTTTTCCTGTGATCCTCAAAGATGCCGTCCAATACCTTTCCGACAGATTTCTCAGACTGTGTGAAGCCCGGTCTTTCTGCATTGGTACTGTCGCACATAAGCGCGAGCACACCCTTCTTTCCAATCTCCCCAAACCTTGCAAGGTCGATTGCATCTCCAAATACAGGTGTATAATCTACCTTGAAATCGCCTGTATGAACAACTATACCTGCCGGTGAATAAATAGCAAGCGCTGCTGCATCCTGGATACTGTGGTTAGTCTTTATAAACTCAACCCTGAAGCAGCCAAGGTTGATATGCTGTCCGTATTTTACGACTTTTCTCTTGACAGTCTTGAGCATGCCATGCTCTTCGAGCTTTCTGTCAATAATTCCGATGGTAAGCTTTGTAGCGTATATCGGTACATTTATCTCCTTAAGCACATATGGAATAGCACCGATATGATCCTCATGTCCATGAGTGATAAAGAAGCCCTTGACCTTATCGATGTTCTCCTTAAGATAAGTGATATCAGGGATAACCAAATCTATTCCCAGCATATCGTCCTCAGGGAATGACAATCCGCAATCTACCACAATAATACTGTCCTCATACTCAAAGGCAGTAATATTCATTCCAATCTGCTCTAATCCTCCAAGTGGAATGATCTTAAGCTTACCTGTATTCTGTTTTTCTGTTTTCTTCAAAATATTACCTCCAAATTTATTTCACGTACAACTGCAATCCTAATATTCAAGTGCAGTGTCATCATCCGTAAGCTCAGAAAATACCTTAGCAATAGCCGAAAACTCAACATCGTCTTCAACCATCTGATAAAGCACCTCTTCATCCTTTGTGCTTACTTCTTTTAAAATATATGCTTCACAGTCTCCGCTTTCTTCTCCTTCGGAAACTAAAAGATATCGTGTTCCATTAAGTGTTGTCTCTTCTTCAACCGCAAACTCGACAACATCATTGGTCTGCGGGTCAGTAAATTTAATTTTCTGCATAAAAACTAAGACCGACTATTTGACAGATAATCCAAATATCCCTGCAAAATAAAAATCGCCGCAATCTCATCAACAAACTCCTTGCGATTCTCCCTGCGTATGCCGGTTTCCATCATAGAACGGTCGGCTGCGACTGTCGTAAGACGCTCATCCCAGTATATGATCTCAAGACCTGTGCGCCTTGCAAGCATATCACCGAACTCCTTCGTCTTCTCGCAGCGTTCTCCTTCCGTGTTATTCATGTTTTTAGGATAGCCGAGCACAATCCTGTCCACCTTGTACTCTGCAATAATCTCCTCAATACGTGCCAAAGTCTGTCTGAGCTTGGATGGCGACTTTCTGCGCACTATCTCAACGCCCTGTGCTGTGATTAAGAGCTCGTCGCTCACCGCTACTCCGACTGTCTTTGAACCAAAATCAAGACCTAATATCCTCATATTAATCCCATGCGCTGTTCTCAATGTATGTCTTGAGAACCTCCTCCACAAGCTCGTCTCTCTCAACCTTCATGATGAGACTTCTCGCGTTATTGTGGCTTGTGATATATGTTGGATCTCCGGACATAATATATCCAACAATCTGATTAACAGGATTGTAGCCCTTTTCCTTTAATGCCTTGTACACAATCTCAAGTACATCGCTTACCTGAAGCTCAGGCTCCTTTTGAACTGTAAAAAATTGTGTGTTGTTAATATTTTTTTCCATACGTTTCGCCCTTCTTGTAATATTATTTTATTATAAATGTAATAAAATTACAACCTTTTATTATTCGAAGAGTAATATTTCGTCTGTAAGCATACCCGATATACGGCCTGAAACTATCTGATTTTCAAGGTTTTCGTCAGTTTTCTTAGCGACCTTGACATATTCCTTAGTATATCCGACAAAATATTCTTTATCACCGATTACGGCCTTTTCCTCAAAAAGTGCCTCCTCATTCTTTCCGATATAGAATTTCCTGAACTCCTTAGACATGTCATGACCGAGTGCTATGAGCTTTTCGCTCCGTGCCGCCTTAATCTGCTCATCTATCTGATCAGGCATTACTGCTGCGCGGGTGCCTTTTCGCTTTGAGTACTTAAAGATATGCATCTCATAAAAATGTATATGCTCAAGATATGCCTTAGTCTGTTCAAACTCCTCCTCTGTCTCACCAGGAAATCCCACAATAACATCGGTTGTGATGGCCGGATGAACAAAATATTTACGCAAAAGCTCACAGCCTCTCTCGTACTCTTTAGTGGTATATTTTCTGTTCATCCTCTTAAGTGTTGCATCGCAGCCGCTCTGAAGCGACAGATGGAAATGAGGACAGATTTTATCAAGCTTTGAAAGCTCGCTCGCAAAGTGCTCTGTCACAATCTTAGGCTCAAGTGACCCAAGCCTGATGCGCTCTATGCCCTTTACTGCGTTCACTGCCTGTATCAGCTCAAGAAGGCCTGTAGCTTCCTCAAAATCCACACCGTATGAGCTTAGATGGATACCTGTCAGCACAACCTCCTTGAAGCCGTTTGCCGCGAGCCTTTCAACCTCTGCTATTACATTTTCAAACCTACGGCTTCTGACACGTCCTCTGGCATATGGAATGATACAATAGCTGCAAAACTGATTACAGCCATCCTGCACCTTGATGAAGGCTCTCGTGTGCTCCTTTGTCTGGTCTATAAAGAGCTCCTCAAAATCATGCCTTCCATCATTTATATCGTCCACTGTATCGTTTACACTGTCCAAAGAGTATTCCTCAAGCAGCCTTACAAGGTCATGCTTTCTGTCATTTCCGATGATTATGTCCACCGATAAATCGTTTAATACCTCTTTTTCACTTGTCTGCACATAGCAGCCGGCTGCCACAACTATTGAATCCGGATTGTTTTTCTTTGCCTTGTGAAGCATCTGTCTGGATTTTCTGTCAGCCATGTTGGTGACTGAGCATGTATTTATGACATACACATCAGCTTTTTGTGTGAATGGAACTATCTCATAGCCCGCCTCCTCAAGCAGATGCTGCATGGCCTCTGTCTCATATGCATTTACTTTACATCCTAAATTATGTAAGGCTGCTTTTTTCATTTTATTTTTTTACTCCTATTTAATTGACTTTTCCTTAAAAAACTATTACTATCTATATGACAGTAGTTATTTAAGGAGGTTTTCAATATGAAAACAGTACAGATTTCATTAAATTCCATTGGGAAAGTAAAATCATTCGTTAACGCTATTACTCAGTTTGATTTCGATTTTGATTTAATATCGGGCAGATATGTCATTGATGCTAAATCAATTATGGGTATCTTCAGCTTAGACCTTTCTAAGCCAATAGAGCTCGCTATACATACAGAAACCGGACTTGACGAGATTATGGAAGTATTAAAGCCATATATCATCGACGAAGCCAAGTAATACAGACACAATGATTTGATTAATCAGGACCTGAAGCTCAGGTCCTTTTTATTTTGCTGTAAGGTGGCACTGATTACTCAGCATCCACCATAATCACTTCTGTAGTATCTATTGCTGTCTTCATAAGCTCATCTATCACATCGTTAAGTCTTTCCTCAGACTTCTTAATCCTGTTTATATTCGGCTTTGTAACAGGATGCTTTGCCACGAAAATAGTACAGCAGTCCTCATACGGAAGAATCGATGTCTCATAGGTATCAATTTTGTTTGATATATCAATGATATCATTCTTGTCCATGGCAATGAGAGGTCTGTATACAGGCATATGGCACACCTCGTTTGTTGCAGCAAGTGACTGCATTGTCTGGCTTGCAACCTGTCCGATGCTCTCACCTGTGATAAGGCCTAAGCATTTATCCTCATCGGCAAAGTGCTCTGCTATCTTCATCATGTATCTGCGCATGATGATGGTCAGCTCATCATGAGGACATTTCTCATATATGGCAAGCTGTATATCGGTAAAATTGACAACATGCAGCTTTATCCTGCCCGAATATCTGGCAACCTTCTTTGCAAGGTCTACAACCTTCTGCTTTGCTCTCTCACTCGTATATGGCGGTGCATGGAAATATGTGGCATTGATTACCACGCCTCGCTTTGCAATCATGTATCCTGCAACCGGGCTGTCGATTCCACCTGAGAGTAGAAGCATTGCCTTTCCTGCTGTGCCAAGCGGCATACCGCCCGGTCCAGGAATCTCCTCTGAATAAATATTTATCATAGGTCTGATCTCGATATTGATCATAACCTGTGGATTATGGACATCTACCCTTGTCTCAGGAAATGCCTCCAGCACCTTTTCCCCGACTGCGGCATTTATCTCCATGGAGGTCATCGGATAGTTCTTTCTGGCACGTCTCGCATTTACCTTGAAGGTAAAGCTCTTATCCTTGTATACATGGTTGATATGCTCGATAACAGCTTCACAGAGCTTGTCAAAGCCCTCATCCTCATGCAGCTCAACCGGACAGATGCCCACGATACCAAAGATCCTTGACAATGTGGCAACTGTCTCGTCATAATCATAGTCTCCGTCTGTCTCCACGTACACACGTCCGCTTTCCTTTCTTACCTCAAAGCTTCCATCCACATTGCGAAGCTGATATTTGATATTCTTAACGAGCGCGTCCTCAAAAATGTATCTGTTTTTGCCCTTTATCGCAATCTCAGCATACTTGATCAAAAATGTCTTGTACATGTAACTCTCCTGTTCTGGTTTTATTTACTGGTTTTATTTACTATTCTTATTACTAAAAATTTCATTATACGTAATACGTAACTTTTTAGCTCCTTCATGGTTACCGGCTATGCTAATACCTGTGATTTCTTTGCAGCTCATTAGCGCCTTGTATATCTTCGCAGCATTGGTATCACCTCTGCCATCACGGATACGGCATAATCAATTTCCTCCTGTGTGGTATTCACACAAAAGCTGAATCTGATTGTGGAATCCAAAAGCGACTGCTTAAGCCCTATGCTCTTTAGTGTTGAGCTGATTGCCGGTTTGTTTGATGAGCAGGCACTTCCTGCAGACACATATATCTGTCTGTCCTCAAGAGTATGAAGCATAACCTCTGCTCTCACACCATCTACGCTCACACTTACCACATGAGGGGCATTTGTATGGTCTGTGCGTCCATTTACAGATACTCCGTCAATGCGCTGCACTGAATCTATAAAATGATCCCTAAGCTCATACATATGTGCTATTTTTTTATCAAAATCTGTATAGATTTCCTCTGCTGCCACTCCAAGACCTGCATATGCCGGAACATTTTCCGTGCCTGAGCGCATGCCCTTCTGTTGGCCGCCTCCGTATATAATCGGCTTGATTTTGGTCTTGTCCTTTATATATAAAAAGCCGCTGCCCTTTGGTCCGTGAATCTTGTGTCCACTGACTGAAAGCATGTCTATGTTCATGCGCTTTGGCCTGATTTCAAGCTTGCCGTATGACTGTATGGCATCCACATGAAAAAGTGTGGCAGGATTTTTCTCTTTTATAGCTGCTCCCGCCTCCTCAATCGGCATGACTGCGCCAATCTCATTGTTTACTTGCATAAGCGATACAAGAATCGTGTCCTCCCTTATGGCATTTTTCAGTTCTTCAACACTTATCACGCCGTCATGGTTTACAGGCAGATATGTAATCTCAAAGCCCTGCTCCTCTAGAAACTGCATCACAGACAAAACCGATGCATGCTCGACAGATGATGTGATTATATGTCTTCCTGCACGCTTATTGGCCATTGTAGCACCTATTATTGCAGTATTATTTGACTCTGTGCCGCCGGATGTAAATAGTATCTCCTTGTCCTGCACCCTGAGTGTCTTTGCAATCTTTTTCTTAGCATCATTAATATAATTTTCTGCCTCAACGCCCTTCATATGAAGTGATGAAGGATTACCGTAATCCTCTGTAAGCAGCTTATAAACCATATCTGCCGCTGCTTTTGAGCATCTGGTTGTGGCAGAATTATCCAAATATGCTTCCATTTTTGCTCCTAACTTCTACTTCTTAACTGTTAAGTATCTCTACTGTCTATACATCCAAATTGTATACAAGCATGGCAAGTGCAGCAAGTCCTGCAGTCTCCGTGCGTAAAATCCTGCGTCCCAAGCTTATTCTGTGCATTGCGGCATTCTCATCCACAAGTGCTATCTCCTCCGGCGCAAAGCCTCCCTCAGGACCAACTACAACCCCGATAGTCTGGCCAGCCTTAAGCTGCCCCATTATCTCTCTTGTCGCACCCATGCCACGCTCATTCTCATATGGCACCAGCGTGATGTCAAGCTCTGAAGCGCTTTTCAAAGCTTCCTTGTATGTAACTGGCTGCTTTACAACGGGAATCACAGTGCGCTTTGACTGCTTTGCAGCGCTTTCAGCGATAGCCTGCCATCTCTGCAGCTTTTTCCCCGCCTTTTTTTCATCCAGCTTTACCACACAGTTTTTCATGGCAACCGGTACTATCTCAGATACACCAAGCTCCACAGCCTTTTGAATAATAAGCTCCATCTTATCGCCCTTTGGCAGCCCCTGATACAGCACAATGTGATTGTCAAGCTCTGTGCCCGTCTCATCTGCACTGTCAATAGCTGCGATGACCTCATCATCCAGAATTGATGATATGTGACAGAAGTACGCCTGTCCGGATTTTGAGCTTACTCTTATTTTTTCCCCGTTTTTCATGCGCAGTACATTCTTTATATGATTTACGTCACCTCCGGTTATTGAGATGCTGTCAGAATGAACCTGCTCTTCCTCTACAAAAAACTGATACATAATCCACCAAACTATTTAGCCTGCTTCTGCGCAGTGATATTGACCCATTCACCCTGATGATTGATTTCTATCACCTTAAGCCCCGCTGCTTCGATAGCCTCTTTAACTTCATTTTCCTTGAAATCTATGATACCCGATGTAATAAAATATCCGCCTTCCTTTAACCTGTCAGGAATAACAGGTGCCATAGGAATGATGACATCAGCAAGGATATTTGCAACAACGATATCATATTTTTCGGTACCGACCTTCTTTTGAAGCTCTGTATCATCAATGAGATTGCCGACATAAAACGTGCCAAGCTTCTCATCCAGATGATTGACCTGCATATTGTCACACGTAGAAATCATGCAGTCAGCATCAAGGTCAGTACCTACAACCTCCTTTGCACCAAGCTTTAAAGCTACAATTGAAAGGATTCCGCTTCCACAGCCCACATCAAGCACTGTAGGTGCTTCCTTTGCGCCCTCAATATACTTGATAAGCTGCTTGATACAAAGCTGTGTTGTCTCGTGCTTTCCTGTACCAAATGAGATTCCCGGATCAATTTCTATCATAAATTTATCCGCATCCTCAGGCTTTACCTCTTCCCATGTAGGCTTAATCAATATATCACCGATTGTAAATGATGAAAAATACTTCTTCCAGTTATTAATCCAGTCGAGATCCTCTGTCTCAGATGACGAAATTACACCGCTTCCCACATCAACAGTGTCTCTTAAATCCTCAAGTCCAAGCTTTACCTTTCTAAGCATATCTGACTGATCACTGCCATCATCCTCAATATAAAAGCTGACATGGCTTATGCCCTCATCCGGAGGCAGCTCCGGCAGAAAATCAATAAACATATCCGCCTGGTCCTCTTTGGTCAGGGGAATATTGTCCTCAATCTCGATTCCCTCGATACCAAGCTCCATAAGCATGCTGCTCATGAAATCCTCAGCCGCGGTTGTTGTCTCAATCGTGTATTTCTTCCACTTCATATAAAAATCCTCTCTTAATAAAATAGATACATAGTATAAATACAGTTTTATTTCAAAACATTTCCGTACATTTTACAAGGCAGTCATACGACTGCCTCCACAACTTATCTCATATAATACCATAAAAATGTGCTGTATAAAAGCCCCATTTTTTTATACGTAAAAATAACCTAAAAAATGCCCCGCCACACATGGCGGGACATATATTATAGGATCATCTATTACAGATCATCTATTTACAGATCGTCCAAAGACTCCTTGAGCTTATCCATAAATCCTTTTTTCTTTTTAGAATCAGTAGAAGCTCCGCCCTCCTTGGTCAGAGAGCCACCTGAAAGCTCATCAAACTTCTTAAGAGCCTCTTTAGCTTCCTTAGACAGACCTGTAGGCGTATTGACAACAAGTGTGACATAATGGTCACCTCTTATTGCTTTATTTCTTGTTGAAGGAACGCCCTTGCCCTTTAAGCGGATACGTGTACCTGTCTGTGTACCCGGTGCAACTGTGTATATAATATCTCCATCAACAGTCTTGATTCTTATATCTCCGCCTAAGGCTGCAATAGCATACGAGATGGATGCCTTTGAAAAGATATTAACATCCTGACGCTCAAAATCCCTGCTGCCTGAAACAATAACTTCAACAAGAAGATCTCCACGCGGTCCGCCATTTATGCCCGGCTCGCCGTATTCACGTATTCTGACACACTGTCCATTATCTATACCGGCTGGAATCTCAACAGTCTTTCTGACCTTCTTGGTATTGTAGCCTGTACCGTGACATGTAGGACACTTATCCTTTACTACCTTGCCCGAACCACCGCAGGATGGACATGTTGTGACATTCTGCACTACACCAAACAGAGACTGACTCTGTCTGACAACCTTACCTGTACCATTACACTGGGTACATGTCTCAGGAGATGTGCCCGGCTTAGCTCCGTTGCCGCCACAGGTAGAGCATGTCTCCTTATAGTTGAATTCAAGCTCCTTTGTACAGCCAAATATAGCTTCCTCAAAAGAAATTCTTACACTGAGACGGACATTTGCACCCTGTGCAGGACCATTTCTTCTGCCACTGCTTCTTCCACCTCCGAAGAAATCTCCGAAAATGTCACCAAAAATATCCCCCATATCCATGCCTGAGAAATCAAAGCCACCGGCTCCACCGCCTGTGCCATCAAATGCTGCATGACCGAACTGATCATACTGGCGTCTCTTATCCGGATCAGACAATACGGCATAGGCCTCCTGAGCCTCCTTAAACTTCTCCTCACACTCTTTATCACCCGGATGAATGTCAGGATGATATTTCTTTGCCTGCTGTCTGAAGGCTTTTTTAATCTCTGCATCTGTAGCGGTCTTAGATACGCCTAATACCTCATAATAATCTCTTTTTTCTGCCATAATTGAAAATTCCTTTTATTATACAACTAATTCGCAAGGCCGGCCAAGCGGCCAACCTTGCGAGTAATTTTACTTACGCAGCCATTATGATGCTTTGATTGATAACCCGAATTACAGGTCATTAATCCTCATATCATTATGGCAGCATCTGTTTAATTATACTTCCTTGAAATCTGCGTCGATGACATCATCATCTGCACCGTTTGAAGCGCCTGCATTCATATCAGGTCCTGCTCCTGTTGCTCCTGCATTCATATCAGGTCCTGCTCCTGCTGCTCCCTGCGCTGCCTGAGCCTGCTCATACATCTTTGCAAATACCTTCTGAGCACTCTGTGTGAGCTTCTCCTGTGCTGCCTTAAGCTCTGCAACATCAGCCTCTGTCATAGCCTCAGCCTCTTTATGTGCATCAAGGAATGACTTAACTGCTGCGATATCAGCCTCAACTGCTGACTTATCAGCGGCATCAACAGAATCTCCAACCTGCTTTAATGCATCCTCTGTCTGGAATACAAAGCTCTCAGCATCATTTCTTGCATCGATTGCTTCTTTTCTCTTCTTATCCTGTGCCTCAAACTCAGCAGCCTCTTTAACAGCCTTATCAATCTCATCATCAGACATATTAGATCCTGCTGTGATTGTGATGTGCTGCTCTTTTCCTGTTCCAAGATCCTTTGCAGACACATTTACGATACCATTTGCATCGATATCGAATGTAACCTCAATCTGTGGAACTCCACGACGTGCTGGTGGGATACCATCAAGTCTGAACTGTCCGAGTGATTTATTATCGCGGGCGAACTGTCTCTCACCCTGTACTACGTTGATATCAACGGCTGTCTGGTTATCAGCGGCTGTAGAGAATATCTGGCTCTTTCTTGTAGGAATAGTTGTATTTCTCTCGATAAGTCTTGTAGCAACACCACCCATTGTCTCGATTGAAAGAGAAAGTGGAGTAACATCAAGGAGAAGTACTTCGCCGGCACCGGCATCTCCTGCAAGCTTACCACCCTGGATAGAAGCACCGATTGCTACACACTCATCAGGGTTAAGAGACTTGCTTGGCTCTTTTCCTGTCATCTGCTTTACCTTGTCCTGTACGGCCGGAATACGTGTAGAACCACCTACAAGTAATACCTGTCCAAGGTCTGCATTTGTAACGCCTGCATCCTTCATAGCGTTCTGTACTGGGATTGCTGTTCTCTCTACGAGGTCATGTGTCAGCTCATCGAATTTTGCTCTTGTAAGAGTCATATCGAAATGCTTTGGTCCCTCTGCTGTAGCTGTGATGAATGGAAGGTTGATGTTTGTAGTAGTAGCTGAAGACAGCTCCTTCTTTGCCTTCTCAGCAGCTTCCTTTAATCTCTGGAGTGCCATCTTGTCTGTAGAAAGATCAACACCCTCTGCCTTCTTGAACTCGTCAATCATCCACTGTGTTACCTTGTTATCGAAATCATCACCACCAAGGTGTGTATCACCGTTTGTAGATAATACTTCGATGACTCCGTCACCAATCTCGATGATAGATACATCAAATGTACCACCACCAAGGTCATAAACCATAATCTTCTGCTCTTTCTCATTGTCAAGACCATAAGCAAGTGCTGCTGCTGTAGGCTCGTTGATGATACGCTTTACATCAAGACCTGCAATCTTGCCGGCATCCTTTGTAGCCTGACGCTGAGCATCGTTGAAGTAAGCAGGTACTGTGATAACTGCCTCTGTTACCTTCTCACCGAGGTATCCCTCTGCATCAGCCTTTAACTTCTGAAGTACCATAGCTGAAATCTGCTGTGGGCTGTAGCTCTTGTCATCAATCTGTACCTTGTAATCTGTACCCATATGTCTCTTGATAGAAGAAATTGTCTTCTCAGCATTTGTAACTGCCTGACGCTTTGCAGGCTCACCGATAAGTCTCTCTCCTGTCTTTGTGAAAGCAACTACTGAAGGTGTGGTTCTTGCACCCTCCTGGTTTGCTATAACTGTAGGTTTTCCACCTTCCATAACTGCTACGCAGCTGTTTGTTGTTCCTAAATCAATACCAATGATTTTGCCCATTTTATTTTCCTCCTATTAAATATAGTGTTTTTACATGTTTAATATATTTGTAACCATCCGTTGTCTCACATGAATCCCTTAAATGCTGTCTGCATTCATATAAATCTGATTCACTGTCATACCGGATAGATGTACACATCATTACTGTACTACCGATACCATGCTGTGGCGTACCACTGAATCCTTGTACATATAGCCCTTCTGAAGCTCCTGTGCTACGGTGCCTGACTCAAGCTCATCATTTTCAACCTGCATCACTGCATTGTGGAAATCAGGGTCAAACTCCTGTCCTACGCACTCTATTGGCTTTACACCTGCAGCATCAAGCTCTGTGAGCATCTGCTTGTAGACCTTATCCATACCTGTGATAAAAGGATCATCCTTCTTATCATCCGGTACTGCTGCAAGACCTCTCTCGAAATTGTCGATTACAGGAAGGATTTTCTCAACTATTGTCTTTGCTCCCATGTCAAACATCTGGGATTTTTCCTTCTCACTTCTCTTGCGGAAGTTCTCGAACTCTGCCATCTGTCTTTTCAGACGGTCGTTAAGCTCTTCAATCTGCTCATCCTTCTTGTCTTTTTTCTTTTTCTTGAATAGACCTTTCTTTTCATCTGACTTTTCATCTGCTTTTGCATCTGCATCAGATAAAGCATCATCATCTGATTCAGTTTCATTCATATCTGTATCTTTTGCTTCTTCGGCTGCCTGAGTGCTTTCCTCATCAGCTCCTTCAATCTCTATCTCTTCTGCTTTGTTTTCTGCAGTCTCATTGTCGATTGTTTCTTTTTTAATATCCTCTGGCATCTTTGACCACCTTCCTATGTTTCATCCTCAGACTTCTTATAAATTCCATCTAACTGGGATTTAAGAGTCTTTAAATTATCCATTACTTTTTCATAATCCATGCGCTTTGGTCCGACAATTCCTATCGTGCCCTTTACGCCCTCACCCAGATCATATGTCGCAGTGACAACACTGCAATCCTTCATGGTCTGGATTGGAGATTCATTTCCTATATAAACCTGAATACCTGTTCCATTGTCCTTCTTCTCGGAATCGGATAGGGATTCAGTAACAAGGCTTGCTAGCTCTTCCTTTTCCTCAAATGCTGACAAAAGTGTCGCTGCATTATTGGAATCCGAAAGCTCAGGATACTTCAGTATATTTGTCGCTCCGCTGGTGTAAATCTTAAGATCCTCACTCTCCGCGAAGGTCTGTGCCAATGCATCAATCACATCAGAGACAATTCCTGAATGAATACCAGCGCGTTCCTTTATGCTTGCAATGTTTCCAAGATTAATCTCGTTCATTGCGAGTCCGTTTAATGAGGTGTTAAGCAGAATGTTGAGCTTAAGTATTGTCTCATTGTCAAGCGGCTCATATAAATCAAGCATCTTGTTTCTGACCATATTATTGTTCATAACAATTACTGCAAGCAGGTGCTGGTCGTCAACCTGTGAAAGCTGGATGAATTTCACCTTGTTGTGATTGACATCCGGTGCAGAAACAAGTGTGGCATAATTGGTATTGTTTGCAAGTACCTTCGCCGCCTGCTTTAACACCTGCTCCATCTTCTCGGTATTTTCAATGACCAGCTCCTTCATATCAGAAAGCTCTTTTTCCTTCTTATCATTGGTCTCTATAAGATGGTCTACATATAATCTGTAGCCCTTATCCGAAGGAATTCTTCCTGCTGAGGTATGTGGCTGTACTATATAGCCCATCTCCTCTAAGTCGCTCATCTCATTTCTGATTGTTGCCGAGCTCAGATTAAGATCTGTATATTTTGAAATTGTACGTGAGCCAACCGGCTCTCCTGTGGCGAGATAATTGCGGATGATTGCATCCAGTATGGTAAGCTGTCTCTCGCTCAATTCTAGTTCTTTGTTTTCATTTTCCATTGGTCACACGCTCCATCTGAAGTATGCTTTTTAATTTGTTAGCACTCTGTATTTTGGAGTGCTAATTTTTTATCTGTACATAACATACCACCACCTATTAGCAATGTCAACCCTCGAGTGCTAATTTTTTTAATAAAATTTTTGAAGCCCCTGATTTTACTAGGGTTTCAGGCTTTATTAATTTTCTATTAAATTGATTTTGGCGTTTACTGTACCATTACTGTACCATTTTTTCAATTTTTTCATTTCATGCTTAGCATCAAATGATACGAAAAAGCAGTCAATCTTAAATGTGAAAGACTGCTTTATATCATATTTCTTATTGTTGTGTGTATATTTAACTGATTGTCTATATCCCGTCCTGCATACATTACTCTAAGTATTGTTACAACCTTTTTATCATTATCCGGAATATAAAGAACAAGATAATTATCTACCGGCAATACACGAAGTCCACGGCTTTTCCATGGTTCTTTTTCATATTTTCGATAACGCTCCGGCATCTTATCCAGGCTTAATATCTGTTCCTCCAAACGATCGAGCTGTCCGCTTGCGTTTTCCAGTGATTGTAATTCAAAAGCAATATATTCAAAAATTCCTCTCAAATCACTGTCAGCCTGTTCTGATACTTCTATTTCATATATCATAAGCCATAATCTTTGCGAATATCAGAAAAGGCTTTCTTAGCATTTTTTGTCCGTCCCGCCTGCATATCCGCATATCCCTTCTCTAATTCTTCATTGAACTCTACCTCTGATAATGCGCTGATATCAACAGGTCTGGCAGATGGTATTTTTACTTCAAACGGAAGACCTCTCTGTAAGATAATCTGCTTATAAAACATATTGATAGCATTGGAAGCAGGGATACCAAGTGTAGCCAGAATATTTTCTGCTTTTTCTTTGACATCCGGTTCAATCCTTGCATATAAATTTGCTGATTTTGTAGCCATATAAAACATCTCCTTTCGTGAGCAGTATTTTATCTGTCTTTATTATATGTAAATGTCCGCACAATAGCAATACTAGTTTCACATAAAATATTGTTCAATGGTGAAATGTAGAGCGAGAGTCCCGTTTGTAACCCAAGAGTCTCTCTTTGTAAAT